>LNAP01000810.1_pt1 | contig 34683 bp, 26 predicted proteins | sample 602601 | NCBI WGS metagenome assembly LNAP01 (sample SAMN02440304, study PRJNA202911) | soil metagenome | biome: Subtropical and temperate rainforests or woodlands; isolation source: soil samples (1 kg each in a 20% v/v slurry with milli Q water) were... ...
ACCACTTCACCGCCGAGGCGTTCGGCCAGTTGCTGGGCGTTTTGCAGGCGCAGCCGCGACTGCTCGTCGCGCATCCGGCCGTTGTCCACATGCACCAGGCTCCAGGGCAGATGCCGCCGCCGGGCGACATGGCTGGCATGGCGCACCAGGCGCTCGGCCTGGGCATCGCCGTCGACCCCTACCAGCAAGCGCCCGCGCACCGCTGGCGCGGCCTGCCCGAGCTTGCGATAACCCTGGGCCAGGTCGTCGTCGACCTGCGCCGCCGCGGCCTGCATCGCCAACTCGCGCAGCGCGGTGAGGTTGGTCTGGGTGAAGAACGCATCGATCGCCGCGCGGGCCTGCTCCGGCACATACACCTTGCCTTCGCGCAGGCGCTCCAGCAGTTCTCGTGGTGGCAAGTCCACCAGCAGCAATTCGTAGGCTTCCTGCAGCACCCAGTCGGGCAAGGTTTCGCGGACCTGCACCCCGGTAATGCCGCGAACCTGATCGTTGAGGCTTTCCAGGTGCTGCACGTTGACCGTGGTGAAGACGTCGATGCCGGCCGCCAGCAACTCCTGGATATCCTGCCAGCGCTTGGCGTGCCGGCTGCCTGGGGCGTTGGTGTGGGCCAGCTCATCCACCAGTACCAGCTTGGGTCTGGCCTTGAGCAAACCGTCGAGGTCCATCTCTTCGAGCATCACCCCGCGGTATTCGGAACGCACCAGCGGCTGTTGCGGCAAACCGCCGAGCAAGGCTTCGGTTTCCGCCCGGCCATGGGTTTCAACCACCCCGGCCAAAACCTTCACCCCCTGGCGCAATTGCGTGTGCGCCGCCTGCAACATGGCGTAGGTCTTGCCGACGCCCGGCGCGGCGCCGAGGAAGACCTTGAGCCGGCCGCGGCCGTCGTGGGACAGATCGGCTAACAGGGCATCGGCGCGGCCGGAATCACTCATGCATTTTTCTCTCTGGACTCAAATCATCGACATACAGACTTGTAGCAGCTGGCTACAGGGCGAGCTTTTCCAGCGCCATGTTCAAGGCCAGCACATTCACCACCGGCGGGCCGACCAGAGGCTGCTCGACATGAGCGTCCACCAGTTGCTGCAGCGTGGCGACCGGCAGGTTGCGCGCCGCCGCGACCCGCGCCAGTTGATAGTTAATCGCCGCCGGTGGCAAGTGCGGATCCAGGCCGCTGCCCGAAGTCGTCAGCAACGCCAGCGGTACCGGCCCCTGCCCTGGCACCACCAGCTTGTTGGCGTCGTCGATCACACGGGTGGCCAGCGCCGGGTTGCTCGGCGCCAGGTTGCTCGCACTGCTGGACACCGTGGCAAAGGCCCCGGCCGATGGACGCGGGTGGAACCAGCTGTCGCCGCTGAAGTCCTGGGCGATCAGGGCCGAACCACGGACCTGGCCCACGCCATCGAGCACCAGGCTGCCATTGGCCTGTTTCGGGAACGCCACCTGGGCCACGCCGGTGACCACCAGTGGATAGGCCACGCCCGTGATCAGGGTCATCAACACAATCAGGCTCAGGGCCGGACGCAATACAGTGGACATCATCAAATCCTCGATTCGGTTAACAAGTTCACCCCAAACGCTGCAGGAGCCGGCCTGCTGGCGGTGCATCAGTGACACCGCCTCGCCAGTAGGCTCGCGCCTCCAGGGATGCGGTTACACCAGGTGCAAAGCCGTCAGCAGCATGTCGATCAACTTGATGCCTAGGAACGGCACCAGGATCCCGCCCAGGCCATAGATCAGCAGGTTGCGGCGCAGCAGATGGGCCGCGCTGGCCGCCTGCACCCGCACCCCGCGCAGGGCCAGCGGAATCAGCACGACAATGATCAGGGCGTTGAACACGATCGCCGAGAGGATCGCGCTCTGCGGGCTGCTCAGTTGCATGACGTTGAGCACGCCGAGCTGTGGATAAATCGCCGCGAACAGCGCCGGCAGGATCGCGAAGTACTTGGCGATGTCGTTGGCAATGGAAAAGGTGGTCAGGGCGCCACGGGTCACCAGCAGCTCCTTGCCGATCTGCACCACGTCCAGCAGCTTGGTCGGGTCGCTGTCGAGGTCGACCATGTTCGCCGCTTCGCGCGCCGCCTGGGTGCCATCGTTCATCGCCATGCCGACGTCGGCCTGGGCCAGCGCCGGGGCGTCGTTGGCGCCGTCGCCGCACATGGCGACCAGGCGGCCGTCGTTCTGCTCGTGGCGAATGCGCGCCAGCTTTTTCTCCGGCGTGGCTTCGGCCAGCACGTCGTCCACCCCGGCCTCCGCGGCAATGGCGGCAGCGGTCAGCGGGTTGTCGCCGGTCACCATCACGGTGCGGATCCCCAGCTTGCGCAGCTCGGCGAAACGCTCGCGGATACCGGGCTTGACCACGTCCTTGAGGTGAATGGCGCCAAGCAGCTTGCCCTCGGCGCACACCAGCAACGGCGTGCCGCCACTCTGGGCGATCTTGTCGATTTCCCGGGACAACGCCGGAGCCAGGTCGCCACGTTGCAGACCGACGAAAGCCAGTACCGAATCCACCGCGCCCTTGCGATAGACCCGCCCCTGATAGTCGACACCAGACAGCCGGGTTTCAGCACTGAACGGCACGGCAGTCAGCGCATCGGCGCCCGGCTCAGGCTGTGGATAAAGCCCGCGCAGGTATTCGACGATGGACTTGCCTTCCGCCGTGTCGTCCGCCAGCGAGGCCAGCAAGGTGGCCTCGGCCATTTCCTGGTGGTTGACCCCAGGCGCCGAGTGGATGGCCGCGCAACGACGGTTACCGAAAGTGATGGTGCCGGTCTTGTCCAGCAGCAGGACATGCACGTCACCCGCCGCTTCCACTGCGCGACCGGATTTGGCGATCACGTTCAGCCGTACCAGGCGGTCCATCCCGGCGATCCCGATGGCCGACAGCAAGCCACCGATGGTGGTCGGAATCAGGGTCACCAGCAACGCCACCAAGAACACCAGCGGCAGGCTGCCATTGGCGAAGTGAGCGAACGGCTGCAGGGTCACGACCACAATCAGGAAGATCAGGGTCAGGCCGATCAGCAGGATGTCCAGGGCCACTTCGTTGGGGGTCTTCTGGCGCTTGGCGCCCTCCACCAGGGCGATCATGCGGTCGAGGGTCGATTCGCCCGGATTGCTGGTAATGCGCACCAGCAACCAGTCGGACACCAGGCGCGTATTGCCGGTCACGGCCGAGCGATCGCCGCCGGACTCGCGAATGACCGGTGCCGACTCGCCGGTGATCGCCGCTTCGTTGACCGCGGCAATGCCTTCGATGACTTCACCGTCACCGGGGATCATCTCCCCGGCTTCGACTCGCACCACGTCGCCTTTGCGCAGATTGGCGGCGGGGATCACCTGGAAGCTGCCATCGGCTTTCTTCAGGCGCGCACTCAGGCCTTCGCTGCCGGCCTTGAGGCTGTCGGCGCGGGCCTTGCCACGCCCTTCGGCCAGCGCTTCGGCGAAGTTGGCGAACAGCACGGTGAACCACAGCCAGAGAGCGATCTGTGCGGCGACGAAGGTCGGCACCGCAGTGTCCGGCACAAGGCACAGTACTGTGGTCAGGATCGCGGTCAGCTCGACCACCAGCATCACCGGCGAACGTTGCAGCTGGCGCGGGTCGAGCTTGACGAAGGCCTGTACCAGCGCCGGACGCCACAGGGCTGCGATCGAGGTTTTCTGCTGCTCGTCGGTCGTGTGTTTCGAGGCCACGGTTTTAGCGCCGGGCATTTTTTCAGTTACAGCCTTCTTGGAGGCAGGAACAGGCATATTCATCATTAAGTCCTCAGCCCTTCATTCCAAAGGCAGCCAAGCTCAAGTGGTCGGCAATCGGGCCCAGCGCCAGGGTCGGCAAAAAGGTCAGCCCGCCCACCAGCAAAATGGTCATGGTCAGCAGCGTGACGAACAGCGGGCCATGGGTCGGGAAGCTGTTCTGGCCGATCGGCGCGGTCTTTTTCAGCGCCAGGCTGCCAGCCAGGGCCAGCACCGGCAGGATGTAGCCGAAGCGGCCGATCAACATGCCCAGGCCCAGCATCAGGTTGTGGAACGGGGTATTGGCGCCCAGGCCGGCGAAGGCCGAACCGTTGTTGGCGCTGGCCGAGGTGTAGGCGTACAGCAACTGGCTGAAACCATGGGCACCGGGGTTGCTCACCGCTGCCACCGGCCCCGGCAGGCTCGCGGCGATAGCACTCAGTACCAGCACGCCGACCGGCATCACCATCAGCGTCACCACCAGCAACTGCACTTCCTTGGCCTGCAGCTTCTTGCCCAGGTATTCCGGGGTGCGCCCGATCATCAGGCCGGCGAGGAACACCGCGATCAGCACGTTCAACAACATGCCGTAGAGGCCCGCGCCGACGCCGCCGAAGATCACTTCGCCGACCATCATGTTGATCAGCGCGACCATGCCGCTCAGCGGGCTGAGGCTGTCATGCATGCCGTTGACCGAACCGTTGGAGGCCGCGGTGGTGGTCACCGACCAGAGCACGGTGGCGGTGGTACCGAAGCGCGCTTCCTTGCCCTCGAGCGGCGCGGTCTGTTCGACCGCGACATTGTTCAGGGTCGGGTTAGGCTGGTACTCGGCCCACAGCGAAGTCGCGCCGCCGATCAGGAACAGCGCCAGCATGCAGGCGATGATCGCCCGGCTCTGGCGCAGGTCCTTGACGTAGTGGCCGAAGGTGAACACCAGGGCCACCGGGATCAGGATGATCGAGGCCACCTCGAACAGGTTGCTCCAGGCCGTCGGGTTCTCGAACGGATGCGCCGAGTTGACGCCAAAGAAGCCCCCGCCGTTGGTGCCCAGTTGCTTGATGGCGATCTGGCTGGCGGCCGGGCCCAGTGGAATCACCTGATCGACGCCTTGCAAGGTCACGGCGTGGACATACTGGGCGAAGGTTTGTGGTACGCCCTGCCAGACCAGGAACAATGCCAGCAGCAGGCACAGCGGCAGCAGGCCGTAGAGGGTGGCGCGGGTCATGTCGACCCAGAAGTTGCCCAGGGTCTGCGCCGAGCGCCGGCCGATGCCGCGGCACAGGGCAACCAGCACGGCCAGGCCGGTGGCGGCGCTGACAAAGTTCTGCACGGTCAGGCCGATCATCTGGCTCAGGTAGCTCAGCGAGGCTTCACCGCTGTAGGACTGCCAGTTGGTGTTGGTCATGAAGCTGACCGCGGTGTTGAACGCCAGCGTCCACTCCTGCCCCGGCAGGTTCTGCGGGTTGAGCGGCAAATGGTCCTGGAACAGCAGAATCGTGAACAGCAACAGAAAGCCGGCCAGGTTGAACGCAAGCAAGGCCAGGGTGTACTTCTGCCAGCTCTGCTCGCTCTGCGCATCGACGCCCGAAAGCCGGTAACAGGCGCGCTCCACCGGCCCCAACAGCGGCGTCAGCCAGGTACGCTGGCCCTCCATCACCTTGTAGTAGAACCGCCCCAGGAAAGGCGCGGGCAGCAGCACCAGGGCAAAGAAGCCGAGGATCAGCCAATAGTCATAACTGTGCATAGCCGCTCCTAGTTCCGATCCGCGCGCAACAGCGCAACCAGCAGATAAATGAACAGCCCCACTGCCAGCAGCAGGGACACCCCGTCCAGAACGCTCATGGAATCTCTCCGTCGTACGGCAATCGCCGCGTGTGGGGCATTGTCCGCAGGGAGGCTGTAAAGGAACGAGATCGAGGGCGTGGGCGGCGCATAAAGAAAGCGTAAAGAAAGGCTTTACGCGGGATTTACACCGGCAATCGGCGTGGCCTGGGGAGGAGACGGCAGCCATCGCGGGAAGTCTTGCTGCAACGGCAGGCACAATCCATGAAGGAACATGCCCGGACGCCGCCCTTCTCTGTTGCACGGCTGTGCACCAATCCAGACACCTTCAGCCCAGAAACAACTGGAAACATCCTCGATACGACAGCTTCTGGCGCTTTACGACGCCCGTTTTCGCTCTGGCATGAGCGGTGCAGTGAGCAGCCTCGAGCACTTCTTTCCGTTCCGGGAGCCACGCATGAACACACAACTCAAACCAACGCTGGGCACGCTGCATTTATGGGGGATCGCGGTCGGACTGGTGATCTCCGGGGAGTACTTCGGCTGGAGTTATGGCTGGGGTGTCGCCGGCACCCTGGGCTTTCTGCTGACCTCACTGATGGTCGCGGCCATGTACACCTGTTTCATCTTCAGCTTCACCGAGCTGACCACCGCCATTCCCCATGCCGGCGGGCCCTTTGCCTACAGCCGCCGGGCCTTCGGTGAAAAAGGCGGGCTGATCGCCGGGCTGGCGACCCTGATCGAATTCGTCTTCGCGCCACCGGCCATCGCCCTGGCAATCGGTGCCTACCTGAATGTGCAGTTCCCGGCCCTGGACCCGAAGCATGCGGCGGTCGGCGCCTATATCGTGTTCATGGGGCTGAATATTCTCGGGGTCAAACTCGCCGCCACCTTCGAGCTGGTGGTCTGCGTACTGGCGGTGGCGGAACTGCTGGTGTTCATGGGCGTGGTCGCGCCGGCCTTCAGCTTCAGCAACTTCGCCCTCAACGGCTGGGCGGGTTCGGACACCTTCGGCGCGCCGGCGATTGCCGGGATGTTCGCGGCGATTCCATTCGCCATCTGGTTCTTCCTCGCCATCGAAGGCGCAGCCATGGCCGCCGAGGAAGCCAAGGATCCGAAACGCACCATCCCCAAGGCCTACATCAGCGGCATTCTGACCCTGGTGCTGCTGGCCATGGGCGTGATGTTCTTCGCCGGCGGCGTGGGCGACTGGCGCACCCTGTCGAACATCAACGACCCGCTGCCCCAGGCCATGAAAGCCGTGGTCGGGGACAACTCCGGCTGGCTGCACATGCTGGTATGGATCGGCCTGTTCGGCCTGGTGGCGAGCTTCCACGGCATCATTCTTGGCTACTCGCGGCAGTTCTTCGCCCTCGCCCGCGCCGGCTATCTGCCGGCGTCGCTGGCCAAGCTGTCGCGCTTCCAGACGCCACACCGCGCCATCATCGCCGGCGGCCTGATCGGCATCGCCGCCATCTACAGCGATGGCCTGATCAACCTGGGCGGCATGACCCTGACCGCGGCGATGATCACCATGGCCGTATTCGGCGCCATCGTGATGTACATCATGAGCATGCTCAGTCTGTTCAAGCTGCGCAAAGTCGAGCCGCACCTGGAACGCACCTTTCGCGCCCCGGGCTACCCGCTGGTCCCGGCCATTGCCCTGGCGCTGGCCGTGGTCTGCCTGGTGGCCATGGCCTGGTTCAACAGCCTGATCGGCCTGATCTTCCTCGGTTTCATGGCCGCCGGTTTCGTCTACTTCCAACTGACCGCACAACTGCGTGCCAATGCGCCAGCGGATGCGATGCTGACCGGGCTCTGAGTGAGTAGCATGCCTCTGTAATTGGCTTGCGTAGCCGCACGGAAGATTGATGCAAGAGAGGTTACCGGGGCAGATCGGGCCTACAATGGAACCACTGCGAAACGCTGTAACTCGAAGTGGTATGGCAGCTTGACGGGCGAAACTCCTCGCCCGCCGGTATGCCCTCAAGGAGAGCCTTATGCCCTGGTATGCCTGGTTGATTCTGATCGTTGCAATCGGCTCGATCGTTGGCGGTTTGATGATGTTGCGTGACACCGCCAACAAGGTGGAACTGACCGATGAGCAACGCAAGCGCGTTGCTGAGCGCAACGCGGAAGCGGACGCCAAGGACGCGCAGGACCGCTGACTGGATAACCCGATCGAACAGCCCCGCCACTAACACAATGGCGGGGCTTTTTATTTCCTCAGCGGCATTATTTCTCCCAGGCAGCCTTGGTGATCTGCAGGCCATGCAAGCCTTTGTAGGCAGCCCGCTCTGGCTGGCTCCAGCCTTCGAGCAACGCCTCGTCGAGCCGATAGATTTCCACGCCCAATGGCCGGCAGACACTGAGGGGGTCCTGGGCCTCCGGCCCCCACATGGCCAACGACAGGTCGCCGCCCGGACAGGTCGACAGCGCACACAACAGATCGATTTCGGCAAAGAACTCCAGGTAATCGCCCTTCTGCGCAGGGCAGGCCTTCATGAAATACATGTCGTCGTGATTGAGCCCGGTGCACTGGAAGATGTTCAGCACGTCGTGCACATCGAACTCGGTCAGGCCGTGGGGCAGGACCGCGCGCGTGAGGTTGGAGTGGCAATGGTGATGGAAGTCCTCCCCGGTGAGCATGCGGTTCACGTAGGGATCGCAGCGCGTGCCGAGCAGGTCGTGCAAACGCCCGCCATGCTCGTCGATACCGTAACCGGCCAGGCTGTCATCGGTAATGGTCACCAGCGGCCGCAGGAACGGCAGGTTCGACCACAACCGATCATGAGTACTGACATGCGCGCCCTGCAACTGCCGGGTACGCGCCGCCCACAAACGCTCCCGCGGGTCGTTGGCACTCCAAACGTTGAAGTCCCCGACCTGTGGGCCGGCCGGCGTGGTCACCCGGAACACATGTCCGGCCGGCACATGCCAGGCCCGCCCGGTGCGGATCGGTACCTCGAATTGCTCGATCAAGGTGCGTTGGTCCTTGCTGTCGCGGACCCGCTCATAAAAGGCCGTGTCCACCTGCAGGGCCGAGCCTTTGCTGACCTGATAAGCCGCGGGATAGTCCTTGTACATGGTTGAAACCCTCGATCAGTGGCGGGAAGAGTGGCTGAGAATGTCGAGCAACAGCCGTTCGGAATCGTCCAGGTAAACCGCCAGGGTCTCGCCGGCGGCCTGCTTGTCGCCATCGGCGAGCAAGTCATGGATCTGCCGGTCCCGGGCCAACCAGGGGGACTGGAAACGCTGCTCGTCAGGGGCGGCACAGAACACCAGGCGCAGCTGCGCCACGACGTTGGTGAAGAACTCGTCGAACAAGGGGCTACGCATCAGCCCGACGATGTGTTGATGAAACGCCAGGCTGTGGGTACCTACCGAGCGCCAGTCCTCGCGCTCACGGGCGAGTTCGCTGGCCTCGATAGCCTCGAGCATTCGATCGGACTGGTAGTCGCGCAACGGTTTGCTGGAGGCAATGGCCTGTAACTCCAGGGTACGACGCACCTGGAACAGGTCACGCACCTCGTCAATCCCCAACTGTCGCACCGTGACGCCCTTGTTGCGTGCGTAGCGCGTCAGGCCTTCCTGCCCCAGACGATGCAAGGCCTCGCGGATGGTGTTGCGCGAGGCGTTGTAGGTGGACACCAGATCGCCTTCCACCAGGGCCATGCCCGGCAACAGGCGACCGCCGATGATATCGGCACGTAACTCCAGGGTTATCTGGTCAGCCAGGGACAATACGTTGCTCATGAATATCGCCTTGCGATTGTTGAACAATCTATGGATATCCAATAGTCACTATTCATGCCAACTGATACTGGGCTCGCCGGCAAACCATGACTTTCTAGTCATTCAGTAGGGAAAATGAGGCTTCTGGGGTTAAAAGTGCAATCCCCCTCCCGTCAACCTTGGGTAAGATGACTCCCTAGCTGTGGAGACTTCCCCGATGCGTTACTCGCAAGACCATAAAGCCCAAACCCATCAACGCATCATCAAGGAAGCCGCCGAGCGCTTTCGGCGCGACGGTATCGGTGCGACAGGCCTGCAACCACTGATGAAAGCCCTGGGCCTGACCCATGGCGGTTTCTACTCGCATTTCAAATCCAAGGATGATCTGGTCGAAAAAGCCCTGCAGGCTGCGGCCGCAGAACTTGATGCCCACTGCGCCACACTGTTTGCCCAGGAACAGCCACTGCAGGCCTTTATCGACAGCTACCTGTCCGAGTGGCATCAGACCTCTCCCGGTCAAGGCTGCCCGCTGCCCACCATGTCTTCGGAACTGGGCCTGCGCGGGCAAGCCAGTCCCACCACCGATGCAGTGCTCAATGCCCGACTCGCGCAGGTAGAGGCCAATCTCGAAGGAGAAAATGCCGCCGACCAGAGCCTGGTGATCATGTCGACCCTGGTCGGGGCCCTGGTGCTGTCACGCAGTGTCGAGAACCCCGACCTGGCCAAACGGATACTGGAGGTAACACGCGAGCATCTGAAAAAGCAGGATGGGCAGGCGGAGTGAACCGCACCACCCTCCGACCTCGACACGGTTATTTGTAGCGAGCAGCCGCGCTGCTTTTCGACAGGTTGGGCCCAAGGGCAAAACGCGCAGCCACGAAGTCGTCCCAATCAGCCGAGTCGGGTAGCGAGGGGATGGTGATCAACTCACCCTGATCAAAACCGGCCAGAGCCGCATCCACCATCTCGGTGGCGTCCATAACCATTTCGGCTGGAATCTCCTGGGCGTCGATGCCCGAACGCTCCCAGATCTCGGTACGGGTCACCCCGGGCAATACCGCCTGGACCTGCACGCCTTTACCGTCCAGTTCCGCAGCAAGCGACTGAGTCAGGCTCAGGACATAGGCCTTGGTCGCACTGTAGGTCGCATTAAAACGCTCGGGAATCAGCGCCACCACCGAAGCGATATTGATGATCGCCCCTCTTCCCGCTGCCGAAAAGCTGGCGGCAGCAGCGGCAGCCAGACGAGTGACCGCGATCACATTGAGCTGGATCATCGCCTCCAACTGATCCGTGTCGGCAACGGCCAGACTTCCGTCGGCAGCGATACCGGCATTGTTCAGCAACAGACTGATACTCGAGTCGGAACGCAAACGCTGCTCGACCTTCAGCACATCAGCCTTGAGCGTCAGATCGGCTTTCAACACTTCAACCTGCACCTTGTGCTCGGCCCGCAGCCGGGTAGCCGCGGTCTGCAGGCGCTGCTCATCTCGCGCAACCAGCAACAAATCGTAACCACGAGCGGCCAACCGCTCGGCATAAACCGCACCGATGCCAGATGAAGCACCGGTGACAAGTGCCAGCCCCTTGGGGGAAATCGAGTTCATAACGGCTCTCCAGAAAAGTGCTTGAGAAGGGAAAGACAAGGAATTGATACGCTGCTTGGGAAGCGATTTGATTATAGTCATAATTCAATAAAATATTACGATCATAATTCTATCGAAGCGATAGACAACATTGAATGGCGCAATCCTGCTTATGGTGTTTTGCGCGCTAGAACCCGAAAAACGCAAGGCCGATCACTGATCGGCCTTGCGCATGAATTGAAGCGTCAGTTGACCTTCAACTTTTCCCGGTTGCTTTCCAGAATCGCCTTGCCGATGCCCTTGACCTCGAGCAGTTCGTCCACCGAGGTAAAAGGTCCATTGCTCTCACGATATTTAACAATCGCCTGCGCCTTGACCGCACCAACGCCGGACAGCTCACGCTGCAAGGCCGCTGCATCGGCAGTGTTCAAATCAATCCTGCCTGCTTGCTCCGAAGAGGCCACCTGCGCCGCTGCCGGAGCCTTGGCCTCGGTATTGACCGCAGGTGCTGCGTAGGTAATGGAAGAAAGACTGGCCATCAGAGCGAAGACCAGAGAAGGGAAATAAGCGATACGCATAAGTGACACTCCATGACATCGATTAGGAAAAGCAGCTTTTCCAAAGCTGCTCTCCAAACCTAGGCGGTGCCACGGGCAAGTCAAAAGTGACTGGGTTACAACGTATGTAAATTCAGGGTTCGAGGCGACGCTGCTGGTAAATCCAGTCGACAATATCGCCATCCGGGGTGTAACCGCTGACAGTCTCGCGCAGCAGTTGTCGAACCCTGGAATAGTCATCCTGCTCAACGGCCGCCAGCAATTCCGCCAGCTTGGCTTTCAGCAAGTCCCAAGGCAGATGATCCTCATTGGCGCTCATGATCATCGGATGCTGAGTGGCAGAAACGTTGTCGCCAATCAGTAACTCTTCGTAAAGCTTTTCGCCCGGGCGCAAGCCCGTGAACTCGATGGCGATGTCGCCCTGGGGGTTCCTCTCCGAACGAATACTCAACCCGGAGAGGTGAATCATCTTCTCGGCCAGCTCGACAATCCTCACCGGCTCGCCCATGTCCAACACGAACACATCGCCGCCCTGCCCCATGGAACCGGCCTGAATCACCAGTTGCGCCGCCTCGGGGATGGTCATGAAGTAACGAGTGATCTTGGGATGGGTAACGGTCAGTGGGCCGCCAGATTTGATCTGGCTATGAAACAACGGAATTACCGAGCCTGAAGACCCCAGCACATTGCCAAAACGCACCATGGTGAAACGGGTTTTGTTGACACGCGATACGTTGGCTTTGTCCCCAAACAACACCGGGGCGATTTCACGACTTAGAGCCTGCAGGGTCAACTCAGCGAGACGTTTGGTGCTCCCCATCACATTGGTTGGGCGCACCGCCTTGTCTGTGGAAATCAGCACGAAATTGGCGACCCCGGCCTGTAATGCGGCCTGAGCAGTGTTGAGCGTTCCCATCACGTTGTTCAGCACGCCTTCGGCGATATTGTGCTCGACCATCGGTACATGCTTGTAAGCCGCCGCGTGATAAACCGTATCGACATTCCAGGTCTTCATCACATCCAGCAGCTTATGCGGATTGCGAATCGAGCCAAGAATGGGCAGCAACCGAACAGGCGACGACTCGCGGGAGAGACGCTGCTCGAGTTCCGACAGGATGTTGTAGAGATTGAACTCACTGTGATCGAACAACAGGAGCGTGGTCGGCCCCAACGAAAAAATCTGCCGGCAGAGTTCGGCCCCGATCGAACCACCTGCGCCGGTCACCAGAACCGTCTTGCCCTTGATACAACGGGCCAGCAAGTCAGGCTGAGCAGGTACAGCGTCGCGCCCCAGCAAGTCTGCGATATCAACTTCCTGAATATCGTCGACCTTCACCCGCCCGCTGGCCAAATCGGTGAAGTTCGGAACACTACGCACATGGAGCGGAAAGCCCTCAAGCAGGTTGAGAATTTCCCGACGTCGCGCACGAGTCGACGACGGCAATGCCAAGAGAATCTCCTGGGCACCGGTTACTTCAATCATCTGCTGGATGTGTTTGGGCTTGTAAACCTGCAAACCGGAAATGGAGCGATCCGCGATACTCGGATCATCATCGACAAAAGCCACAGGACGCATTACCCGCCCCATGCGCAGCGCCGCAACCAGCTGGTTGCCTGCAACGCCAGCACCATAAATGGCGACCTTGGTCAGACCGTCGTCGCGATTGGTAAACGGCACGTGTTGGGCTGCGGTGAACCAGTCGCCCATAAAATACTGGCGCATGCAGAGACGTAGGCCGCCGATGATGACGAGGCTTAACCACCAGTAGTTGAAGATGATGGAGCGAGGGACTACCGCCGAGTGGTTGCTGTACCAATAGACAATGACTGCCAAAATGAGTGATGAAAGACTGACAGCCTTGATGATGGCAATAAGCGCATCATTACCAAAATAGCGCATGACGGCACGATACATGCCGAAGCGTATGAAGAGAGGGATGGCAACCACTGGTGCAAAAGCAAAGAGCCATAGGTGGACTTTGAGTGGGTTATACATATCGTCCACTCCGAGACGGACGATGAACGCTAGCCAAAGCGAGGCCCAGACCAGCAGAATGTCGGTGGCAATCTGAATCAACCGTTTTTGACGACGAGGCAGATTCAACAAAAAGGCGCGTAATTTATCCATAAATCCCAACCAACGAATATTACCTCGCTCAAAGGTCTGCAGTCATTTCAGGACACTAGCGGGAATCATTCCCGTCTCGACAGGGTAGCTTATCACTTGGTAGTACAGGACTGGGCTCCAGATTCAAGGGGCTGAGTATTTGGCCTCAAGACAACGCCCGTCCGTACCGAGGGCGGTCAATGCAGAGACAAGTTGTCAGCAGAGTAGAGACAACTGCCCCCATGAAAGTTCCCATGTCAACGCCTATTGACTGAGCAAGCTGCCAGGAGTCACAACCTACAAGAGAAAGCGTTTGATAGAGGTAGAGATGGCCAATCAAAAATACAAACGTAGCCCACAGCAACGAAACCTACCAACAAATAAGCTACGAAAAAATAGACCACCACAACAACTTAAAACCCAAACAGCCTTGCATGAACAATGAAAAATAAACTCATAAAAAGAACAGACATGAAATAAGCCAGCACACTACTAGCAAAGAGACACCCCCTAAACACCAAAACTAACTCATGAGTATATCTTGAAAAGAAAACGCTTCCACGAAAGCTGTAACCCATAAAAAGCCAATACTTATACAGACAGGCACAAGCAATATAAAAATATTGAACACAGCAATAATGATCTGATATTTCTCTTTAACACTGAAACAATTTCTTTGACGAACCACTCACTAAAAAATAACAGCAAGGAAGAAAAAATGGCATATGAAATGGATATGGATTAAACAGATACAATGCAATGCAACACCACGGCTCGCATACCCAGCAACAACCGACAGAATACTTTTCCCTCGTAATACATCGACATTTGGACTCCTTCCCAGCCCCTACTAGACGAACATTCTATTTTCGATGTATTACACTCATTTTTTCACACAAGAAACAAATAATCTCTAAATTACAAAAAAACACCATAGAAAAATAGCTATAGTTCAATATCTGCTCCCTCAAATCGAGCATCCCACGTATTATCATTGATAAAGTTCATGCTACTTTCGCAGGTATCCCGGTACTTAGCCGCCGTGACAATCAATTTACCAATATCGCCAAGCGACTTACTGATAAAAGTGCCGGCCGCCTCTTCGCGAAACTTCATTTCTCCAAAGTCCGTTGAGACAACCGGCAAGCCAAGCGCCCGATACTCATAGTATTTGATTGGATCAACAGAAACTGTCAGCTCATTCCTCTTGAAAGGGATAAGCCCGACATCAAACTCACACATCGCTGCCAACGCTATATCATGGGCACAAGGTGGCAACAGCTCGATATTTGAGGGCAGCTCAAAAGGTGCCGGCGAAAACACCGGGCCAATTATACGAATGATGTCACCAGAACGAAGTTTGGCCAATGTTCGAATCCAGTCCCAGTCAAACCACGCCCCAACCGTCCCTACATAGCCGAGAACTTTTCGCGCCCGCTCCTCGCTAGCGTTGCGGGGGGGGAGCAGCAAAGCATCATCAAGTGCGTTCGGCACAAAACAGACACTTGCCTTTTCCTGTGACCAACGGCTTTTAAGGGCGGTACTCGAAACCCAAACTTTCTCTACGGCTTGAACCAATTGACGCTCCCGGTTCGCCATCGCCACCCGGGAAACGCCAGTGTAGAACGCCGGAAAATCATCCATTGCATCATAAATAGAGTGCTTGGGCTTGAACGCTTGCAGAACCTTGAGAGCCAAAACTGAAGGTTTTCCTACAACAATCAAAGGCTCTTGCGTGCCGAATTGGTCTTTTATTTCACTGATCAGCGGCGCCCACAAACCACGGTTCAACCAGCCGGAACCGGGAAGAGGTTCAATCGGAAACGCCCGAGGCGTCAGTATTTTCAGCCATTGTGGTACGCTCACCCGAGCCTGCTGGCTGTTCATCTCCGCGCGCTTCAAATCGCTAGGCTTAGGAAATCGGGTTGGATAGGGTTCAATCCAAATTACTTGTCGCCCAGTACGTCGATGAAACCACTCGACAAATTTGTGGGGGCGCTGAGAAAAACTGGCCCACGGGACAGGCGACAAATAAATCAATCTCATCAGTTAAAATACTCTTGTAGCGCATTGACGATCCGCTCTGCGCCATGCCCATCTCCATAAGGAGAAACGCCACGGGCCATCTCGCGATAGGCTGTCTCGTCATCCAACAAGTGTTGAGCTTCATTCACGATTGCGTCGTAGTTGGAACCGACCAGTTTAACGACCCCGTGCTCCACCGCTTCCGGACGCTCAGTTTCTTCGCGCAGAACCAATACTGGCTTACCCAATGCTGGTGCTTCTTCTTGCACACCACCGGAATCGGTCAGAATCAGATAAGCGCGCTTCATCGCAGCCACGAATGGTGCATATTCCAATGGATCGCACAGCACAAAATTGGCAATCGGACCAAGCAGTTCGTGAGCCACCTCCTTGACGTTAGGGTTTGGATGCACCGGATAAAGGAACTGAACGTCAGGATTGTTTTCAGCCAAGGTGCGCAGCGCACGACAAATATTGAGAAAGGGTTCGCCGAAATTCTCCCGACGGTGCGAAGTCACGAGCACCAGTCGTTTACCTGGATCAAGTTCAATCCCCAGATCCAGATCCTTTGCAGCTGTCATGAGCAGCGCATCGATCACAGTATTGCCAGTGACGATGATATCGGAGTCAGGAACACCTTCACGCAGTAAGTTCTGCCGGGAGCCTTCAGTAGGAGCAAAGTGCCAGCGAGCCAGCTTGCCAGCGATGACCCGGTTGGCTTCTTCCGGGAAAGGGTTCTGCATATCCCAGGTGCGGAGCCCGGCCTCAACGTGACCAATTGGAATCCTGTGGTAGAAACAGGCAAGAGCAACGGTCATTACAGTCGTTGTATCACCCTGAACCAGAACGATCTCTGGTTTCTCAGCGTTCAGCACATCGTCCATTTCCAGCAACAAGCGAGCAGTCAGCGTGGTCAAGGCCTGGTTTGGACGCATGATGTCCAGATCGATATCTTGTTCAATACCGAAAAAGCTCATGACCTGGTCAAGCATATGGCGATGCTGGGCTGTTGCTAGAACCCGCACATCTGCCCAAGGTTCATTTTTCAACGCCAAAATGACCGGAGCCATTTTAATCGCTTCCGGACGAGTCCCAACAACGCAAAGTATTTTTCGTTTCACAATAATAATTCCCACAAAATCAGTTATTCACTTTCGAGATTTTCGAGTTTATCTGCATAGACAGCCGCTCTGACGTTCCAGCTATTTTGATCAGCCAAGGTACGCAGCCGTTTACGATACACCTGATCGTCACAGGTACTGAGAGCTTGTCGAACTGCTGTGATGAGTTCGGCAGCATCGCCACCGGAAAAAACCTCTGGATAAACGGTGCACTCATTCATATCGGCAGTCACGACGACCGGTTTCTCAAGCGCAAAGTACTCATAAAGTTTCAGAGGAGATGTGGATCGCGCAACGTCACCCGGCTTGAACGGGATGAAACAGGCGTCAAACAAACGGGCGTACGCAGGTAACTGGGCATAGTTGACCGGGCCAAGATAAAGCACATTCGCGCGCTGCGGCAACAACGGGACGCAACCGCTATAGTCAGGCCCGATAAACACAAAACCAATATCCGGCATCCCGGAGCAAACCTGCTCGATCACTTCATACCAGAGCCAGGGGGCGATAGCGCCAAAGTAACCGACTACCTGTTTGTGATGCCCTCTGAATTCGACAAGCGCTCGGGGAACAGCAACGCCGGACTCCTGTACGACACGATAATGAGTCACATCAACGCCGTTAGGGACGCAAACACAACGCCTGTCCCCACACTCAGCCAACGCCTCCTTGTGTAGTGCCGTAGCCGAGGACACAACGATATCCGCCCCCCCTTCAAACGCTGCTGCTTTCAAATCAAGCAGTCGACAGATGGCACCCTTACCGCCAGAAATCGATTCGTCGATATGGTCGATGTACTCGTACACCACCCGACCTCGAATGCGTGCAGCTGCTATGGCCTCACGGGTTGCCAACAGCGACGTGCTGTAAAAGCAACGAATGGCACCAGGAATGGCATTCACGGCTGAATCGTTGGCGATCCATACATTATCTGCCACTTGCCTGAAACCCAGGACGTCATCGCCTGTTGTCTGGAAAACAACCAGACAGTTGAGACGACCAAGTGCCATTGCCATGTGGTGAGGGCGCTGAAACAGCATTATCCCCCAATCGACATTCGCTTCGAAAATGATGATAAGCCGATAATTGGCTGCCCTCAGCACCTGACTTTGAAATTCAGCGCCAGTCAGATCTCCAGGTCTGATCGACGTGCGAACGCTACGACCGCGCAGCCAGCGGACAATTGCGTGCCGAACGCCGTGTAGCCGATTACGCAAGGTAGCCGGCAACAACCAAAAGCAACGGCGAGCTAATGAATGTACTGAAATACGGGAACGTTTGATCATTTAACTGAGTTTCAGAGCAAGTGGGGCGTTCACTTGAACTATTTGCCCACTGATCAATTGCTGAACAAGATTCACGTAACTTTGATAAGTGCGCTCTTTGTTGAGGCCTTCAAGTTCAATTTCTGAGAGTTGTGGGCGAACACCGTTACTCCAAGCACGCAACATGGCAACCGCCAGGCGCTGCTCAAACTCGACTGTAGATCGCATTTCTGAAACGCCGCCCGTATATCGCGTCATGTCATAAACCGGATCGACAAGTTCAATACCCGCATACTCTGCGAAGTGCGATGCACAGCCAACCTTGGGCATGGCAACAGGGATATTCGCCTTGATCGCCTCAAGCAACGTCAGTGGCCCACCTTCGAAAAAAGTCGCTGAGACAAAAGCATCAGACATGGCCAGATACTCATGAACGTTGGTGGCCGCCCCACAATATGTCACGCGATCCTGTAGATCATGTACCTCGATGTAAGCCACCATCTCGGCGAGCAACTCAGGTTCGTAAACCGGTCCCAGAATGAGGAGCCGAAGCTTGTCACTCGACTGTGCCGCAATCTCAAAAGCCCTGATGGCGCCCAGATGGTTTTTCTGATGATTGATTGATCCAATATCAATGAAGACAAACTCATCGTCGGCAATACCATACTGCGCACGCAAACGCGCACGGGCATCTACCCGATCCAGCTCGTCAAACGGTTTGAAATCAATACCGTTAGGAATGACAATACAGCTTTGCGCTGGCACGCCAAGACGAGAAATACTGTAATCTTTCACTTGCTGCGATACGGCCACAAAGGTGCTGGTATTCTTCGCTACCGATGCGAACTCTTGGCGCTGGTGATCATTGAACCACATATAAATGTTGTGGATGACCTGTACAAATTCAATACCCTTTTCGCGATAGATATCTACTCCACTAAAAGAGTAATGAGCCAAAACGACCTTGGGCTGCAACTTATCAATCAGCGCACCATGGGACTGTACCGAATAAGAACGACACACCACCGTCTGCCCTAACTCTTGGGCCCGCCGAACCGCAGGACCTTGAGTCCCCTGGACAAGCAATACAACTCGCAATCCAGCCTTGATCAGCGTCTCGTTCAGATCAAGAACAACATTCTCCAAGCCACCAGCTTCGAAGTTGTCGACTTGAACCAAGACATCACAGACCGGCAGAGCCTCCTGCACTACGTCGTACGCCTGACTCACCTCTACTGGATAGATCAGCGGGCGCGACCTCCCCAGCACCGGGCGCAGACCACGCCACACTTTGCGCGCAGCTCGCCCCTGAAACGTGCCCGCGGGAAGTACACGTCGTGCAATGTCGGCAACAAACTGACGCGCGTTTACCTCACGTCTCTTGCGAACCGGCGGAGTGAAGTAGGCAAAGATTTCCTCTGCCCCCGTCTGGCGCACTTCTTTCAATCGCTCATAAACCGAAAGGTTTGCCTCTGCCAACTCCACACGCTGTGCTTCATCGGGTAAATTCCCGGCCAAGAAATTTTCCAGAGTGATGTAGCGCATCCCCAACGTCTTGAAATCACCTATATCTTCGCAATCGACGATCGGTACAATACCCATTGCAAGGTATTCAACGAGCTTCGTCGGGCAGGCCGCTCTGTTGACAATGATGTCCTCCCGGAGGATGAAACCGTAGTGGCATTCCGGATAAAGCGTCATCAGTTCAACATGGGTTTTGCCTTCGACGATCACAGACCCCAGCCGCTCCGCTGGCAGCATGTCTTTAACAATATGAGGCTCTGGGCAGTAAAAGCGATGATTGCACTGATCAGCAGTCCGGATGATTGCATCAATCATTTTCGAAACCTGCTGCCACTTGTGCAGGCCACCCGCGTAGACCACAACCGGCTTGCCATCAATCAGAGGACGGGTTGCATGCGTCGGGGTAAACCGAGGAAAGATCGGAAAGGAAACCGAACGAGCTTTCAAAGCACCTCGAAATTTCTGCTGAAGGTAGTTCTTCATCGCCTCGGTTACAACGATGACAATGCCAGACTTCTGCACAGCAAGCCTTTCTTCTTTCTCATAAAGAACAGCACTGAAGAAATCGTTGTGCATTCGGAACTCTTCAGGCACGACACCATGAATATCCACGGCCTTACGGATGAATGGCAGATGCAGAAGCTCGCCAAAGCGGTTGTCGTACATGCGCAACACGCTATGAAAGTAAATCTTCCGGCAGCGTAAAACAGCAAGCAGAGCCAAGAAGCGAACCAGCATTCGACGCTTCTTGGATCCATTGATTCGCAGCACAAGCACATTCGGTTCAGGTCGATCAAACCAAATGTTACGCCCCTTCAACTCGTCACTCTCGACATAGACACGCCACCGATCGACAAACATGCGATCGACAATCTGGATGCGTTGAAAATAACCATCGCTTTGACGTTCAGGATAGAAATATCCGCCAAAGAAGACGATACCATCAAATTTCAGTATGAAATCCAGGCTGCGGCGCACGAACCAGAGTAGCTTGCCCAATCGCGTTTCCGGCCGCGCGGAAAATGCCGCAGAAGTGGCAGGTGGCGGGATATCGACGCCACTGGCGCCATCCTCGCCTGGAGAGGTGATAAAAGCGTGGATAGCGAAATTGCAATCGACCCGCTCGTAGACACCGGTCGCTATGAGTCCGAGATCCTCCTTGACGGCATTAGCCTCACCGACGTCCAGGGAGCCCGCAGTCAACGCGCGCTGAATACGCGCTACGACCTTCTCCCAGAGTGAAACCAAATCCCCATAAGACCGTGCAGAAGACACTGCTTTCAAAAGTATATCCGGTACGACACGCCCCTGAACGGCCAACGCCTCGGTCAGATTGCTGAATTCCGATTCGAAGTAGCTAATTTGCTTGCCGAGATTAGTGACATACAGATCAAAAAAGGGCGCTTGCAATGAAAGCCGATCTTGATGCGACAGTGCGAACTCTACGTCCATTGCGAAAGAAACGATCGGTTTCTCCGGTCGGCGAAGCCAGGTTATGCCGTGTTTATTTTCCAGGTATGCCTTGTTACGCTGCGCACGCTCGCTGAAATATTGGTATTGCAACTGGCCAAAAGATGCCGAGCCCCAATGATGAATAAAAACATCTCGCGCCAGATGAATTTCGTAACCTGCATTACGTGCGCGCAGGCAATAATCGTCATCCTCAAACCCACCCGGGAAGAAGGTATCGTCAAGCAAACCGATTTTTTCGAAGGCGACCTTGGACACCAGAACGCAGAAGAACGTTACGTCCGTTTCAACCAGATTGCCTTTCCAGGCGGTATGCCAGCGCTCGGCAAAATTGGAAACGCACTGATAGACCTTATCGTGCAAAGTCTCTGAACGATGATCCAGGCATTCAGCAAGCTCTAACTGATAATCTACGGGAACACATTGTTCGCCATCGGCCTTGTTAGTGACAGCACTGATGAGATCCGAGTCGCTTGCCAACAGATTGTCCAGCCAGAAATCTGTGACGATGACATCGCTGTTAAGCAGGCAGATGTGGGTAATCTCGTCATCTGCAAGAAACTCGGAAATACCAACATTGTTCCCGCCGGAAAAACCAAGATTGGTATCTTGCTCTATGTAGCGCCATGAGGAACCCACTTCAGCAATGTGATGGGACATCGCTTCACGAATTTTGTCTCTTTCGCCAGACTCTGAAGCATTGTCGACCAATATCACCTTGTAAGCAGCTTCGTTAAAGGCACGTCGCATACTCGCCAACGTGATCCTGACTGCCTCGGAGGCATTGTAGGAAACAATAACAATCCCGGTTTTCGTCACCTTGTTACTCACTTCCAACTCTCCACACAATCCTGGCTGCAACAAACTCTGACTGCCTTGAGTCAGCAGGCGAGCGATCTCAGCATCTCTTTTGACAATTTCGTCTGCGAGAGACTGAGCATGGGCATCTTTCTTGATCACTTCTTGCGCAAGACTCTGTGCGTACTTGTCTTGTGCCACTACCTCTCGAGCAAGCTCGTGAGTTCGGCTGTCCAACGCATTGATTTGTTCAACCAAGTCCCTGCACACCACATCTTTGTGCTCCAATGCAGCAATAAGACTGTCAATAGAGTTGCTCACATCATTGAGCTTTTGGTCACGTTCAACCAGTTGGCGCTCGAAGAAACCGGCCGACTCCCGGTACACAATACCTGGTCTAAGCGAAACGCTATCCAGTACGGACAGCATATAAGCTGCTCGCGACGCCTTGTCCAGCAACTGAGCAGCTTCAGCGAGACCAAAGGACAGCGGCGAATCAGGATCACCGCTGATATTCAACCATGAACCACTGACAAGACGCTGAACTTCGGCTACCGCGCGGCACAAGTAGATCCGCGCCGCGGGCTTGTCAGCACGAGTCAACGCTAACTCTGCAAGCCAGTGCAGCGCATCGACGACTTTGTTGCCAAGCAACGGGCTATAGACTGACACATCAAGGCTGGCACACGCGGCGAAACAGCCGATTGCATCTTCGAAATGACCTCGGCGCCGCGCCAGCTCGCCGCCGGCAAAGAGCAATGACACCTGCCAACGCAACTGGTGCGGGGAGGGATTAGAAATCGCGGCGTAATGCCGAATTTCTGTCAAAAGCTCTTGGTACAGCTCATCGGGCAACTCAACCACTTTCGAGTTGCTGTACACCTTACCGCACAACGCCGCACCATAATCAACCGAGTCTGGTGCAGCTGTGGCCAACACCCGATCCTGCATGGACCGCAACAAAGAAGCCGATCGTGCGCGCTGCCCCTGAGCAACCATTCCCCGTACCAACCAAGGGTTCTGATAGTCGCGGGCAAATGCACAGACTGAGAATTCGGGTGAGTCGGGCAATGTCCATTGAGTTTCTTCATACGGCACTGCTGCACTTTCAACCGGATCTGCCATACCCAACAGAAGAACCCACTCCGCTTCCTGTTCTGGAGTTCGGTCAACCGGGACAGTTTCCCATTTACGAGGGGAATGGTGGCATTTCATAGCCCCTCCCGCCGTCTGTAACATGCCTTGCTCAAGCAGGAAATATGTGGCGCATTCAGCAACCAACCGATCCCAAGTGTAAACATGCAAATGGTGAGGATTAGGATCCTTACCGGTTTCGTCCGCCCAATCATTTGGCGCGCAGACCATTACGCGACCACCAGGCTTGAGTACGCGCTTTAACTGGAGCAGATACTCCATTGGCTCGGGAACATGCTCGATTGTTTCGAATGCAGCAATGAAGTCGATGCTGTTATCCGCAATTGAAGTCAGCGCCTGGGCGTCACCTACTTGAAACTCGATCTTGCCTGGACGACTGTAGTGAGCATTGGCATAAGCGATACCGAAATCACTAAGATCAACACCCAATACCGACTCGGCCTGCGATGCGGCATATAGCATGTAGCTGCCATAACCCAAGCCACAGGCTACGTCCAGCACCCGATCACCAGGGCGTACGAACTCGGCAGCCTTCTGATAGCGAATGCAATGCGCGTCACCACGCCGACCGACTTCGCGCAACATGTCGGTATGGAGTAACCGCTCTTCAACAAGGACAGACAGGTCGTAGTGGCGCAATGCTTCGACCGGAACCTTCTCCAGCAATACGAATATCTGTCGACCGTCCTCGTTCAGCGCTTCATAAGGATTGATCTGGTAGTACAACGCGTGCTTTCGAAACCCTGCCTCGAAACACTGAGTTTCCCACCAGTCACGTCTTTCCGCAGTAAGCAGCGAACGCTCGCCTTCTTCAACCGCTGTTGTAATCTGCAGAAAAACGTACCTGGCGGAAACACGGTACATCTCGCGCAACGCTGTCGGCACATCTTCGGGACGAAGGTGTTCCAGACAATTAGTGGAGACTACGGTATCAAACTGGCCGTCGGTGAACGGTAACGATAATACAGACCCATGGCTGAACCGTTTAGAGTGACGCTTGTTTGCTGCGTCCACTGCTAGGGCAGAGACATCCACACCTACTGCATTGATGCCCAAAGAAAGGAGCTCTGAAACCAACCCCCCGGTACCGCAACCGATATCCAGGACAGATCCTATGCCGCAAGTTTCCGCCACCCACCTGGACAACTCGCGAAAGTCCGCATTGCTCTTGCCCGACTCAATGGCGTCTTTCCAATAATCGTCGTTGAGCGAGTTGTAATCGACCGTGTTTAATGGGCTCATCATTACCACCTTGCAGCCATGTGTAAGTCGGATACTCCACCGAAAAAGTATTCATCCTGCCGCATCAGAGTCTGGAAAAATGCAGCTTCATCTTTCCAGTGCAAAATTCTTTGGGCGGAATAATCAGGCTTGCCTTCATAGGAAATGGATGCCTGAATCTCATAGAGATTCGAGCCTAGAGAACAGTCACACTCCAGCCAGACATGGAACTGTTCCCCGCCCGTGAGCTGACGCTTCCAGAAAAGCTCACCCTCGCGCAGTCCGGCCAGAACCTGCATATCTTGGTTCAATGTGCCCCAAGAATACATTTTTATCCCTTCGCGACTGCGAATGCGTACTCCAACGTTGATGCAATCAGTATTAATATGCGAAACACAATCGACCCGAATTCGAATGACGTCGCCAGGATAAAAAACCGCACACGGTTCATCATCCACACCAAACGTACTGACAGACAGCACTTCAACGCCCCCATCTCCGAAGGACATTTGATCTGCGCGTCCGGAGACAGCAGGTGTTTGACTTTTTTCCGAAGACTCATTCGATGGGGTCGCTGATTCTCCCTCGCTAGAAGCCTTCACGTCACTGGGCTGAGACGCTGAAGCTTGAGCCTTGTCGGCAGTAGGCTGCATCAGCCTGGAGAAATAGTCCGACTCTTCCTGATGCAGCAGTTTGCGGTAATCCAACAAAACCTGAGATGCAGATCCCATCGAAACTTCTCGCCCTCCCTTCAGCAGGATGGCACGATTGGTCAGCGTTCTAACCGACTCCTGATCATGGGATACAAATAACAGGGTAACACCGTCAGAAAGCAGCTTTTCGATCCGGCCGAAACAACGTTTCTGGAAAAGCGCGTCCCCCACGGCCAGCGCCTCGTCGACGATCAGAATGTCGGGGTCGATTTGAACCTGTACCGCAAACGCCAATCGCACCAGCATCCCGCTGGAGTAGGTTTTAACCGGTTGATCGAGGTAATCGCCAATATCGGCAAAGGCTGCAATCTTGTCAAAACGCTCGTCAACCTCATCATGGGTCATACCGAGAAGCATGGCGTTGAGATAGACGTTGTCACGGCCCGTGAACTCCGGATTAAAGCCCGATCCCAGTTCAAGAAGTGCCGCTACCCGACCACGAGTTTCCACGGTCCCTACCGTCGGCGCGATGGTTCCTGTAATCAACTGCAGAAGTGTGCTTTTCCCGCTACCATTTCGACCGACAATACCGAAGGCTTCGCCTTTGCGAATATCGAAGGAGATGTTCTCCAAGGCCCAGTACTCGCGGCAATACGATGACGGTTCACACCCTACCAACCGTTGAATTGGAGGAATAATGAACTGTTTTAAGCGATCACGCGGCGTCGCATAAATTTCGTAGCACTTGCCAAGACCATTTACGCGGATCGAATACTCATCAGAGGACATCTGCAAACCCCTTTCGCGTCTTCTGGAACCAAACAAAACCAAACCACGCAATCGCGCAGGAAATCACCAGATAGAGCCCCCAAACCCGCCAATCCATAGACTCTCCCCAATACATGAGCCCTCTCGTTTGTTCGACCGCTACGGTGATTGGACTAACTTGCACCACAGCCTGGAATTGCTCAGGAAGACTTTTCAGGGGGTAAAAAACCGGCGACAGAAACATCAAGACCGGTACGAGTGTACTAATAACCTGTGCCACATCACGCAGATAGACCCCAAGCGAAGCCACAAACCAAGCCACCCCGAGAGTCATAAGAGCGAGCGGTAAAATTATCAGTGGAAAAAACAGAACACCGAGATGAGGCACCCCATAAAAGATCACATAGAAAATCAGCCACACCATGAAGTTTACAAACAGGTGAAAAAGCGCGGACCCCAGAGTAACAATAGGCAGAATTTCCAATGGAAATATTACTTTCTTTACATAATTGACATTCGAAAGAATTAAACTTGGAGCCCTATTGATACATTCCGAAAAAAGATTAAACACCATTAAACCTGCAAAAAGCACAAGTGCAAACTCAGTCTTTGACCCACTCCCCCCGATCCAACGCGCCTTGAATACAACACTGAATACAAAAGTATAAACAGCCAACATAAGGACCGGGTTAAAAAAAGACCACATCAAGCCCAATACAGAACCACTGTAACGTCCAGCAATATCTCTTTTAATCAGACTGTAAATCAAACCACGACTTTTACTGATAGAGCTAAACAATGTAATAGGGGATGTTGAGCGAACAGCGTGCGGGTTCATGCGTAGCCCTTTGTGTTTTCTGTCAATTTCATTTTTTCTTTCGACCATAGAGGCAAGTTAACAGCAGCAACCGAAGCGACCGCTACGAAAACACACCGAAATCGGGAACATCAAGGAGGCATCCCCTGCTAGGGAACCAGCATTCGGTAGAAAATGTGACCGATATTAGCTTCCTTGACCAAAAAATCGAGCACTCTGCAGCATTGACAACGAAACTCATAAGTAATAGCAATGACCTCATCGAAACGTTTCAATCAACTTGCCTTATATTCGACACGAGCAGAAAAAGAGAAACCCGTAAATCATAATGCAAAATTTCCGATGAACGGGATCATTAACAGCATCAAAATAATCAGTAATCCTAACAGGTTTGGCCATCCTCAGACAATGACAGAGGGGGACTCGCAGCCGGCAAGGCAATCATTGCGCCACGTACCGCACAAAAAAATCAAGCGTTTCATATCTGCGCTTCACGCTTGCCTGCAGTGAATCTGAATGCAAGAAAAATCAATGGCACGTATGTTGCGATCAAACCTGTCAAGCCATCCAGACAACCAATTCCTACCAATACTGCCATAGGAAATACCCACAAAACATTTATACAAGTCACTCCCAATGTAACTATTTTATGACTAGCATAATGTCGAGCAGCATATTGATAGGCGTGACTACGATGCGCTTGGTATATTTTTTCCCCCCGCACAAGCCTTCTCAACAATGTAACAGTCGAATCTACCGTGAAGATTGCCAGAAGGATCAACCAACTCCACATCAACTCGGAACCACCCCAAGCCGCATAAAGCGAAAGCCCCCCTAGAACAACCCCCAAAAATCCGCTTCCGGCATCGCCCATAAATATACGAGCCGGCGGGAAGTTCCAAAGAAGAAAACCAGCCACCGCACCGGACAATAAAAAACTCACCCACAGAACAGATCCACTTCCAGCCAGCAAGGAAATAAAACAACTTGCCAAACAGACAAAAATAGCCTGAACACTTGCAATTCCGTCAATACCATCCATGAAATTATATAAATTCAGCATCCACACGAGATAAATCGTAGCCAGCACGCTCCCCAACCATCCAAGCTTGACTTCCATACCAAACATCGACACTGGAGCTAGCCCACCCATCCAATATAAAGTCCAAACAGCTGCAAAAAAATGACCGAGCAAACGCCATCTGGCTGCGATATGCCCGTGATCATCAGCAAAGCCGATGATCGCCACTAACAAGCCAGCGCCAAGCAAACCATAGAACAGACCTGGATCAAGCAAGCCAAAACAGTAAAGAGCAGGAAGAGCCAGAGTGAAGGAAGCCACTATCGCTACCCCCCCCCCACGAGGAGTGGGGATTGAGTGAGAACTGCGCTCATTAGGAATATCCATCAAACTCTTGGCTAGCGCATAACGACGCAATATAAAGGTCATCCCCCAAGAGACAATAAATACTGCGACCAACAGCCACCACACGATCATTTGGTATTTGCATCCAGATAATGGTTAACGGTTTGACGCATCGCACGATCCACGTTGACGGGAGGCTTCCATCCAAGCAGCTCAAAATTCTTGTCGATATCAACCAGCAACGAACCGCACAGGCGCTGAGTAACCGCTTGCATTCCGAACATTGAGGCCACACGCTTGAGTAACCACTCAGGGATCGGCAGCAGCCATGCCCGCTTCCCGAATGCCCGGGACAACCGACTCAACAGTTGCGTCGTGGACATATCCTCGCCATCACTTACGAGAAAAACCTGATTGATTGCCGCCTGATGATCAATGCAGGTGACGATAAGACTGATCAGGTTTCCTATCGACACCAGGCTGCGCTGATTATTGACCGCCCCCAATGGCAACGGGACACCCCTGTGAAGCCATCCCAACATACTCATGAAGTTGGCCTTGACACCCGGACCATAAACCAGCGGTGGACGGATGATTACGATCTCCATCCCGGTTTCGCGTCCCATCCGCCTCAACGATTCCTCGGCTTCGTACTTGGAGACGCCGTAGGGATCAACAGGAGATGGGAGATCATCAGCCCTGAAAACGCTCCCCGACGGAGTGCTCTCACCATTAACCTTGATTGAGCTGATGAAGATGAAGCGCTTAACCCCCGACTCTGCAGCGCGCCGAGCCAGTTTAAGCGTCCCTTGCACATTGACTTTGCGAAACTCGGCCAACGCATCTGCGGTAGACTCATGCATGACGTGCACCCTAGCAGCAGCATGAACCACAACCTGGATTCCCTCAAGAATAGGCAACACCTCGGTGCGAGTTAAATCGAGGGGTATTACGCGACACAAACCCTGCAAGCGAGTCACCCCTCGCACGGCCGCAACAGGGCAAAAACGCCTGCCAACCAACAATTCCAAAACCAACGCCTCACCGACGAACCCGCTGGCCCCAGTCACCAAAACGTTGAGGGCCGTCATCTGACTTTCTTTCCTATAAGCGCAGTTGCCCAGCAAATGCAAAAGAAGAACACCTTATCGCGCCTGCGTCGGCGGCAGCGCCAGGCGCTAAACGAGAGACGCAAGAGTTGAGCACGGCGCAAACTCAACCACTCCCGTACAAATGGGTCAGCCCCCCGCCCCACCAGCCGGGTTATAAGTTGTACCTGACTGAACCACCAGCCGTCATAAATGGTTTTGTATCGAGATATCAGAGAACTCAGCCCCTTATTGGCGCCTATTTGGTTACGCTCATGTTGGCGATACTCCATGGAAGACTTGGGATCGATGTACCACCTAAAACCATGACTGCGGGCAAAGGCATAGCAGTACCAATCGTGAAGACTGACATTTTGCAATTGCACCCAGTTGGCAGTCACGGATGCCTTGAGCATCTCAATGACTTCCCTGCCCATCACGTAAGTACATCCAGGCCCGGCAGCCTCGAACAAGAAGTCCCACTCAACCTGCGGTTGAGCCTTGTTCAATAGATGAGTACCGCCATTCGGCCAGAAGGCCGTAACATTACTGGAGTAGGCATCGACTTTGCACTCTTGAATAGCACTAGTCGCACGCTCTAATTTATCTGAATGCCAGATATCATCTTGATCAGCAAATGCAACGAAGTCGAAATGATACAACTCGACATCACGAATCAAACGGAAGAAGTTTCGCGCTGCCCCACCAAAAGTGCCGGCTGGCGGCAAAACAATCACCGAGGAGTGATTGTTCGCATAGTTTTCGCACCAGACTTCCGTTCCATCCGTGGAAGTGTCGACACTGATATAAACAGTTACATCGACGCCTACTTGGTCAAGGATAGAAGTCAATTGTTCGTCGATCCATTGCATACCGTTGTAGGCCGCCAGCAAAACCGCAACTCTTGGATGTTTTACTGACATGCCATTCCTACTACACCGGTTAGCCGCGTCATCTTGAAGGGACCTCCCTTCCAGTCAGCGTGAAGGTGACTCCAGCAGCTTCTGCAGGTATTGACCATACCCAGTCTTCTTCAGAGCATCGGCCTGAGCCCCCAGTTGCTGTGCAGTTATCCAACCATTGTGGTAGGCGATCTCTTCCAGGCATGCCACCTTCAGCCCCTGGCGCTGCTCAATGGTATGCACGAAGTGACTTGCCTCAAGTAGCGAATCATGAGTCCCCGTGTCCAGCCACGCAAAACCGCGACCAAGCATTTCGACGCTAAGCATCTTCTTATCCAAATATGCCTGGTTGATATCCGTGATTTCCAACTCGCCCCGGGCCGAGGGTTTTATGCTCTTGGCAATACTAACCACTTGGCTGTCATAGAAGTACAGCCCCGTCACGGCATAGTTGGACTTTGGTTTCAACGGTTTCTCTTCGATGCTCAAGGCACGCCCCGCTGCATCGAACTCAACCACACCAAAACGTTCCGGGTCGGATACGTGGTAGCCAAAAACTGTAGCCCCCCCCGCTTGATTGCTTGCAGCTCTCAGATTGTCCGAAAAATGCTGGCCATAAAAGATATTGTCGCCCAGTATCAAACAGCAGGGATCACTACCAATAAACTCTTCACCGATGACGAAAGCCTGAGCCAGACCATCTGGACTCGGCTGCTCGGCATAAGTAAGCTGGATACCATAAAGACTCCCATCTCCCAACAGTTTGCGAAAACATGGCAGGTCTTCCGGGGTCGAAATGATCAGAATTTCACGCATACCCGCGAGCATCAGCACCGATAGCGGATAGAAGATCATCGGCTTGTCGTAGATAGGCAACATCTGCTTGGACACACCCAAGGTCAACGGATGCAAACGAGTGCCCGAACCACCAGCAAGGATGATGCCTTTACGATCTGTCGTGGTCATTTATTCAGAACTTCCCTAAGCATTCGGGTTACACCACTTTGCCAATCCGGCAAGTGTAGAGAAAAATTGTCACGCAGCTTCTGAGTATTCAATCGGGAGTTCAGAGGACGGCGCGCCGGTGTTGGGTAAGCCGCCGTTACGATTGGATTGATGGCTGTGACAGCGAGAACTTCGCCGCTGGCCCTGGCAAACTCGATCACATGACTGGCATATCCGCACCAGGAAACCTCGCCAGCAGCTGCAAGATGATAGATACCTGACAGTTGAGGAGATTGCATAACCTGCCTAATGGCCAATGCAGTAACATCAGCAATGAGATCCGCGCCCGTAGGGGCACCAATCTGGTCGGCGATAACGTTGAGGGTCTCGCGATCCTTGGCCAGGCGCAGCATGGTTTTGGCAAAATTATTCCCGCGAGCAGCGTAGACCCAGCTGGTACGGAAGATCAGGTGCTTGCAACCCGAGGCGGTAATCGCTTGCTCTCCGGCCAACTTGCCAGCGCCGTAGTGATTGACCGGAGAGACGTTATCGGTCTCTTGCCAGGGCTTAAGGCCTTCACCACTGAACACGTAATCAGTCGAGTAGTGAATCAACCAGGCATTCAGAGATGCAGCCTCTTCAGCCATGACCTGACTCGCCTGAACGTTCACACGATCGGCCAACTCCGTCTCGGTCTCAGCTTTATCCACTGCGGTGTAAGCCGCGGCATTGACGATGATCTCGGGCTTGACCTTTCGGATAGTCGAACGCAATTCGTCGAGATCAGATAAATCCCCGCTAAAACCGTCATCCCGATGACGATCCAGAGCAATCAAGTCACCAAGTGGCGCAAGGGACCGCTGCAACTCCCAGCCCACTTGGCCATTTTTCCCCAATAGAAGGATTTTCATGCTTTGTCCGAACGATCTGTGTAGTTCTGGTCGATCCACTGCTGGTAACTGCCACTCTTCACATGAGCGACCCATTCAGTGTTATTCAGATACCACTCGACAGTTTTGCGAATACCGCTCTCAAAGGTCTCCTCCGGCGCCCAACCCAGTTCACGTTGGATTTTGCTCGCATCGATTGCGTAACGCTGGTCATGCCCCGGGCGATCCTGCACATAGGTGATCAAACTTGCACGTGGTTGGTGAACGGAATCTGGACGAAGCTCATCAAGCAGTGCACACAGGGCATGTACCACTTCAATATTTTTCTTTTCATTATGACCACCGATGTTATAGGTCTCACCGATGATCCCTTCGGTAACGACTTTATACAACGCACGAGCGTGGTCCTCGACATACAACCAATCACGAACTTGATTGCCTTTGCCATACACCGGCAGCGGCTTTCCTTCAAGCGCATTGAGAATGATCAAAGGGATCAATTTCTCAGGGAAATGGTATGGACCGTAATTATTCGAGCAGTTAGTGACCAACGTCGGTAGACCGTAGGTACGGGCCCAGGCACGAACCAAGTGGTCAGAGCTAGCTTTGCTGGCCGAGTATGGAGAGCTCGGTTGATATGGCGTGGCTTCGGTGAAGAGATCTTCTGGACTTTCAAGGTCACCATACACTTCATCAGTTGAAATGTGATGGAAGCGGAAGTTGGACTTGCGCGTATCATCCAGTGCAGCCCAATAGTGGCGTGCAGCCTCCAGCAGAGTGTAAGTGCCGATGATATTAGCCCGAATAAACTCGGACGGGCCAGAGATCGAGCGGTCAACATGGGATTCGGCGGCCAAGTGCATGATTGCATCTGGTTGGTGCTCACGCAGAACCCGATCGATTTGATCACGATCACAGATATCGACATGCTCGAATGCGTACCGCGAGTCATGACTGACCTCAGCCAAAGACTCTAGGTTGCCAGCGTAAGTCAGTTTATCGACATTAACGACAGAATCGGCAGTGTTGGAGATAATATGACGGATGACTGCCGAGCCGATAAACCCGGCACCGCCGGTAACTAGAATTTTCACGCGAAACCATACCCTTGAGCTGGGGACAGCACCCCCGACGAGCGCCATCTAATCCATCAATGCAAAAACCGTCGGAAGATTAACTTCTGTCAGAGTCAGACTGAATCGACGTGGATACAGTGCCACTCTCGAACAAGAACTGCATTTTACAGCTTAATGAACATTTTACTAATGGATATAGACAGGTAGCAATGCAAATTCGATGGATGTACGCGATGGCCGTTATCGGACAAAGCGCTTGCGTGCAGCAATGGACAAACGCCCCACAAACCAGCCTAGAGTCGGACCAATCACCATACCTATGAGCAATGCGATCACCATCAGCAGCGATACGGGAAGTTGCGGCCCAGCCCAACCAAGGAACATCAGCGAAATAGATTGCTGATTCTCGAGCACAAACGCCAGGGTCACCAACACCAGCAATAGAATGAAAACGCCAATAAGCATGCGCTTGAGATTACGCACGAGCAACTCCTTGAATGGTAGCGACCATCAAACCTCCTCCTCTTCGTTAACTCGATCACGCAGCTCTTTACCAGGCTTGAAGTGAGGAACGAACTTACCGTCTAGACTGACGGACTGGCCAGTCTTCGGGTTACGCCCGACACGCGGCGCACGATAGTGCAGAGAGAAGCTACCAAAGCCCCGAATCTCGATACGATCTCCGGTTGCCAGGCATTGGGACATTTGCTCAAGCATGGTCTTGATAGCCAACTCCACATCCTTGGATGAGAGTAGCCCTTGATGGGTGACAATTCGTTCGATCAACTCCGACTTCGTCATATTTTTCCCTTCTTTTTCAAGCAGCTAGATAAGCGCTTCAAAGGTTTTAGCACGACCGGGGGATTTTGAACAGCCCAAGCTTGACTTATCTCCCACCTTGCGAAAACGCCACAAGCAAAGGCATTCAACAGCACGCGGAACGAAAACCCAACGGCAATTCGACCTTCCTCCACGCCATCCTACTAGCGGCATATGACAAGCATGGTCCGCGTGAGGTACCCCGCAGGATTCCAACCAAAGGGATAGTCACCCTCCTCGTCCTTGGCATCACTGGATCTGGTGATGACTTTGTAGCCATCCCCCTTGCATTCACGCTCAGCGCGCCTGTAGCACTTGTCCCATCCAGCCCCAAGACCGGAGCAGTCGATCTCGATGCCGCTGACACCACGGACTGCATGGTCCTTGGCGTTGGTCGTACAACCCACCAAGACTAGAACCGCAAAAACCACAATGAGATTTTTCATCTACTTCCTTATACCGGGCAATCGCCCCACCATCATTCAGCTCAAGCAAGCCTAGCCCTGAATAGGTTATTGATCCGCTTAAGAAAATAGACACCCGAACCGCTCTATTGGTTTCCCCTTCTCTTGATAGATACAAACCACACCCAAATCGCAGACACAAAAAAGGGCGACCGAAGTCGCCCTTTTTCTATGGTCTGACAGAACTTAGTTCTGCTTTTCCATCTGTGCACGCAGCAGGTCGCCCAGAGTGGTAGGACCAGCAGCGATATCCGAAGCAGCTGGCTTGTCGCGCAGGCTCTGGATAGCTTCTTTCTCGTCTTCAACGTCTTTCGACTTGATCGAGAGCTGGATTACACGGCTCTTACGGTCAACGCTGATGATCTTGGCTTCAACTTCTTCGCCTTCTTTCAGGACGTTACGAGCATCTTCGATGCGGTCACGGCTGATTTCGGAGGCTTTCAGAGTAGCTTCGATATCGTTGGCCAGGGTGATGATGGCGCCTTTGGCGTCAACTTCTTTTACTACACCCTTAACGATTGCACCCTTGTCGTTCTCTTGAACGTACTCGGAGAACGGATCGCTTTCCAGTTGCTTGATACCCAGGGAGATACGCTCACGCTCTGGGTCAACCGACAGGATAACGGTGTCCAGCTCGTCGCCCTTCTTGAAGCGGCGTACGGCTTCTTCGCCCACTTCATTCCAGGAGATGTCGGACAGGTGAACCAGACCGTCGATGCCACCGTCCAGACCAATGAAGATACCGAAATCGGTGATCGACTTGATGGTGCCGGAGATTTTATCGCCCTTGTTGAACTGGCCAGAGAAATCTTCCCATGGG
>LNAP01000811.1_pt1 | contig 34642 bp, 29 predicted proteins | sample 602601 | NCBI WGS metagenome assembly LNAP01 (sample SAMN02440304, study PRJNA202911) | soil metagenome | biome: Subtropical and temperate rainforests or woodlands; isolation source: soil samples (1 kg each in a 20% v/v slurry with milli Q water) were... ...
TGAGCGAGCACGACGAGGCACGACCGGATCCCTGTGAAGAGCTCGGCAGATTGGCGGATGAAGGGAGTGCGCTCAATGCGCGAAAGGGCTTTTGGGAAATGCCCTACGGTAAATGTCGTGATTTTCGCCGTGGCGCGCGGTCAGGCGCTGGCTTGCACCCTTGCCAACCCGGAAGCCGCCCCGGACCAGTGCGTCGCTCAGTCCGCTAGCGCATACGGCATTTGCTCACTGACAAGCAAATTCGCCTGTCATTACGCTATAATCCCGCGCTTTAGCTGTTCCTCGCCCGTGCGCGAGGGCACACATTTTTCTCAGGCGCCTGCCGCCTGCATGCAGACTAAAGAGGCTAGACCCTAGTGGCATTGACGATCCTTGGCCTGTCCGGCGCCCTTAGCCATGATCCTTCCGCTGCCCTGTACATCGACGGCAAGCTCGTCGCGGCGGCTGAAGAAGAGCGCTTCGTTCGCGATAAGCATGCAAAGAACCGCATGCCTTACGAGTCGGCGAAGTTTTGCCTTGAGCAGGCGGGCATCAAGCCTTCGGACGTGGATGTGGTGGCGATTCCTTTCGCGCCCATCAGCCTGTTCGGCAAGGCGCGCTGGCATTATGCCAAGCGTTATTGGTACGCCCCGGATCGTGCGCTCGATGCCCTGCTGATGGGCAATCGCCGCTACAAGCGCTATCGCAACAAGATCGTCTGGTGCCTTGAACAACTGGGTTTCGATCCGAAGAAAATCAAGATCGAGCCGGTCGAGCATCACCTGGCCCACGCTTCCAGCGCTTACCACTGCTCCGGTTTTCAAGAGAAAACCGCGATCATGGGCATCGATGGCAAGGGTGAGTACGCCACGACCTTCTTCGGCTACGGCGAAAACGGCAAGATCCACAAGATCAAGGAGTTCTTCGATCCGGATTCCCTTGGCGGTCTTTACGGCGCGATCACTGAATTCCTCGGCTTTGAAATGCTTGATGGCGAGTTCAAGGTCATGGGCATGGCGCCGTATGGCGATGCCAGCAAGTATGACTTCTCGCGTCTGGCGACCTTCGAGAATGGCGAACTGGTGATCAACACCGAGCTGGCCAACGTGATCGGCCTGCGTCGCTATAAAGAGAACGGCAAAGGCTTTTACTTCTCGCCGAAGCTGATCGAGTGGCTGGGCCCGAAGCGGGTCGGTGACGTGGCCGACGAGCCTTACATCCATTACGCCGCAAGCATGCAAGCGCTTTTCGAAAAGCTGGCGTTGCAGATGATGGATCACTACCTGGGCGACATTCTCAAGGAAACCGGCAAGATTGCCTTCGCCGGTGGCTGTGCGTTGAACGTCAAGTTGAACCAGAAGATCATCGCGCGCCCTGAAGTCAAAGAGCTGTTCGTGCAACCGGCTTCCGGTGATGCGGGTACGGCGGTAGGCGCGGCGGCGTATGTGTCTCATGCGCGTGGCGTGCCGGTGGAGAAGATGGAGCACGTCTATCTCGGCCCGTCCTACAGCAACGAAGACGTTATCGCGGCTTGCGCCCGGCACCCGAGCAAACCGGTGTGGCGCCAGATCGAAAATACCCCTGAGCGCATCGCCAGGATCATGGTCGAAGGCAATCCGGTGGCCTGGTTCCAGGGCCGCATGGAGTTCGGTCCGCGCGCCTTGGGTGGTCGTTCGATCATTGGTTGCCCAAGCATCCCGGGCGTGGCGGATCGCATCAACCATCAGATCAAGTTCCGCGAGCGCTGGAGGCCTTTCTGCCCGTCGATGCTCGACACTGTTGCGCCACAGATGATCAAGATTGATCACCCCGCGCCGTTCATGACCTTTACCTTCGAAGTGGCTGAAGAATGGAAGACCCGCGTGCCGGAAGTCGTCCATGAAGACGGCACCTCCCGCGCCCAGGTGCTCAAACGCGAGTACAACCCGCGTTACTACGACATGATGAAGGCGCTGGAAAACCTGACCGGCAACGGTGTGTCGCTGAACACTTCGCTGAACCGTCGCGGCGAACCAATGATCTGCTCGCCTACCGACGCGTTGAACATGTTCTTCGGTTCGGATCTGGAATACCTGATCATGGAAGACATTCTGGTGGTCAAAGACGGCGTGGAAACCTATGACACGCTCGGCTGAGCGCCATGTGCTGCAGTTCTGTCACGGCTATGATGGCCCGTTTATGGACTGCGCCCGGCAATACGCCAGCCTGTTCGCCGGCAAGGGCTACCGTGTCACCACGGTATTCCTGACCGGCGCCGCTGATGCCGAGGTCGCGGCGGCTTGCGCCTCGGATGAAGTGCTGTTTCTGGAGCACAGCTCCAAGGCCATTCGCGGGCTGAAAATCCGTGCGATCCGCGACCTGCGCAAGATCGTCGCGTCCCGGGATTTCAGCTTCTGCATCGCCCATCGCTTCAAGCCGGTGTACATCGCCCTGCTGGCAACACGCTTGCCGGTCATCGGCGTGCATCATGCCTTTGGTGACTATCAGCGCCGCAGTCGCAAACTCTTCGCGCAAATCTTCCGCTGGCGTCTGAGCCTGCTGGGTGTGTCCGATGCGGTGCGCGACGACATGCGCAACAGTCTGCCGAAGTGGCCGACCGGGCGCATTCAGACCCTTTACAACCGTGTCGATATCGAGCAACTGCAAGCCAGCCAGTTTTCCGCTGAACAGGCCCGCGAAGAACTGGGCCTGTCGCCATCGGCGTGGATCGTCGGCAATGTCGGACGGCTGCATCCGGACAAGGATCAGGCCACGCTGTTGCGCGGTTTCGCCAAGGCACTGCCTGATCTGCCATCGAACAGCCAGTTGGTGATTCTCGGCAAAGGTCGTCTGGAACAGGATCTCAAGGAACTGGCGCTGGAACTGGGCATCGGTTCCCAGGTGCTGTTCCTCGGTCAGGTCCAGGACGCGCGTCGTTACTACAAGGCCTTTGACCTGTTTGCCCTCAGTTCGGACCACGAACCGTTCGGCATGGTTCTGCTGGAAGCCATGGTCGCGGGCGTGCCGCTCCTGGCCACGTCGTGCGGCGGGGCAAAGGAAGTGGTCGAAGGCGTCGGCGTGCTGTTTCCGCTGGGTGATGATGAGCGTTTGGCACAAGGCCTGCTGCATTTGTCTGCGCTGGACACCGAGCAACGCCAGGCGTGTGCTGATTTGATGTTGCTGCGCTTGCGTGAGCGCTTCTCCGATCAGGCTGTGCGCGATGTGTTCTGGCGTCTGCCGCAAGTCATCAGTGTGACGGCGGAGTCCTGATGCTCAATCGATTGCAAGGCTGGCGTGAGCGTGGCTGGAACCTGATCGATGCCGACGCTTATCAACAGGCATGGCAGCGTTTCGGTGGCAGCGTGGCGACCCATCCTGTGGTAGTCGAGCGCCTTGCCGGACTGGCTGAAATACCGGTGCGGTATCTGGCCTGGGAGCAAGACGGCGATATAAAAGCAGCGATTCCGACCTGGGGCCGTTCGTTGGCGCTGTCCAAGGACGTGCTGAAAAGTAGAGGCAAGAAAGGTTTGTTCGATCTGGGCAATGCCGAATTGATCCTGCCGATTGCCGCCGATGTGCAGGTGCCCGTACGCCATCGCGGGCGCTATCTGTCGGCGCTCAATGAAGGCCGCGTCACGACCTTCAAGCCTCAGGCTGAATCCCTGGCGATGGCGCGAACCCCGGAAGAGCTGTCGAAAAAGTTTCGCTACAACCAGCGCCGCGAACTGCGTCTGCTGGAAGAGGCCGGTGGTATCGTGCGCCCGGTCAGCGAGTTCAGCAGCGCCGAAATGGCTCGCATGTATTGCGACCTGTTCCTGCGCCGCTGGGGTTTCCCGGCGACAGGCGCCGAGCGCATGGGCGAAGTCATCGAGTTGCTGCGTGAGTTCCTGACCGGCTCGGTGGTGTTTCTCAATGACGCGCCCATCGCGATCCAGCTGGTGTATCGCGTCGAAGCGCCCGAGTGGATCAGCGTCGAGTACGTCAACGGCGGCGTTGATCCCGAAACCCGGGATTTCAGCCCCGGCAGCGTGCTGAGCTTTCTCAATACCCAAAGCGCCTGGGAAGATGCCCGTGCGTTGGGCAAGCCGCTGCGTTTCTCGTTCGGTCGCGCCGACCGCGAGTACAAGGATCGTTGGTGCAACCCCGTGCCGGTATTCCAGATTTGAGCCGTAAACAGGAGCTGCTCAAGCGCCATCGCCGGAACAAGCGTGTGGCGCTGCTGATCGGCTTGCTGTTGCTGATTGTGGTTGGCGTGCTGGTGGCGTGGTGGTTGCCGCTGCTGCTGGCGTTGCTCGGATGGATCGCGCACGAAGCCTGGTTTGCCGATCACCTGTTTTACTCGCCCCAGGACGATTATCAGTACAACTTCCCGGTGGATGCCGAAGTTGCCGGCGTCAGCCTGGACGGCGAACGCGTACGCCTCGAAGCGCCACTGCAGCTGTCGGGCGATGAAACCCTGATCCTGGCGATAAAACTCAAAAGCACCTGGCTCGGACGTTTTCTGGACCCGGTCGTTGAAATGCCGGGTACTGACGTCGCGGATCGCCAGGCCTTCGAGCGTGGCGTCGACGGCATGCGTTACCTGAACCTCAGCGGGCTCGGTGCCGCGCTGATCGACGGCTCGTTGCGTCTGCAAGGTCGCTTCTGTCGTCTTCACGGCGTGCCGCGGCTTTGGGTGTTTCGTCAGCCGGATGCCCGTCAGCAAAAAGTCATGGTAATCGCGCCTCATGCCGACGACGCCGAGCTGGCGGCGTTCGGTTTGTACAGTCAGGCGCAGGATGCCTGGATCGTGACGCTGACCGCAGGTGAAATCGAAGCCGAGCATTATCAGCAAATGGGCATGGAGCGCGCCGAAGCCGCGCGAATCAAGGGCCGCCTGCGGGCCTGGGACAGCATCGCCGTGCCACGTTGGGGTGGTGTTGCGCAAGCACAGTGCGTGCAACTCGGCTATTTCTGCCTGCAACTTTCAGCCATGCAGGCTGCACCGGATCAGCCGGTGGCGTCGCGCGAGGCGGATCTGAGCGATATCCGGCTGTTTCGCCAGTTCAATTCGCTGCCGTTACCCGGCGATGTCGATGGCGCTCCGACCTGGAATAACCTGCTTGCCGACCTGCGGGCACTGCTCTTGCACGCTCGACCCGAGGTGCTGGTGATGCCGCATCCGGCAATTGATCCTCATCCGGACCATATCTGCGCCCAGGCTGCGGTACTGGAAGCGTTGCAAGGCCTGCAATGGCAGCCGCAAGTGATCCTGGGCTACGCCAATCATCTACATGACAATGATCGTTGGCCGATGGGCGATGCCTATAGCGGCATCAGTTTGCCGCCGGTTTTCGACGCCGGGTTGCAACTGACGCCTTACAGCCTGCAATTGACTGCCGCACAGCAACGCGACAAAGCCATGGCGCTGGGTATGATGCACGACCTGCAACCGCCCATGCCGCTCAAACGCAAGGTGCGGCGCTGGTTACAAGGACTGTTGGCTGGCCGACGCTGGCCGGCAGAGGGTGAAAACGAATTCTACAGAAAGGCTGTTCGCCGCCACGAGCTGTTCTGGCGCAAGGACATCTGATTCAGCAGGTTGCGGTTCAAGGAAAATAATGAAAGTTCTACTTCTGGTCCAGAAAGAACAACGAGCCATTCTGGATCGCTTGTACGAAGGCATCGCCGCGCACTGCGAGTGTGATCTGCGCTGGTTGACGTCGGCCGAGCAGAGAAATCTGCGCGCCTACTTTCGCCGCGAAGTGGATGTCACGCAGTACGACCGCATTGTCTTTTTCCTGCGCTTCAAACAGGAAATCCGTCAGGTTGCTTTCATTCGCACCGTGCCCAATCTGGTGATCCTCGAACACGATGCTTACCAGAACTACATTTCCTGCAAGTACACCGGAAAATTCAGCGCCCATTATCGGAAACTGCCATGGGTACGAGTGATCTGTTCCGGGTTTATAGTGAGCGAGCGTTTGCGGGCTGAAGGTTTCGATGCGGTGTTCGTGCCCAAAGGTTATGACCAGAGCCTGTTGCAGGATCAAGGACGCGAGCGCGATATCGAACTGGCGTTTGTCGGTAGCACCAACAGCGTGGCTTACAGCGGACGCAAGGCGTTGCTGGATGAATTGGGTCAGGTTGAAAACCTGGTGGTGACACGCACCAAGTCGGGCGAAGAGTATTGCGAAACGCTCAACCGGATTCGTTTTTTCGTCAGTGCCGATGTGGGCATGGGCGAGTACATGATCAAGAACTTCGAGGCCATGGCCTGCGGCTGCGTGTTGCTGGCCTATGATCAGGGCGAAGGCGAAAATCGCGCCCTGGGTCTGCAGGATATGGAAAACGTGGTGCTCTACAGCAGCATTGCGCAATTGCAGGGGAAGCTGGCCGTGCTGCGTGGTGATCCGGAGTTGGCGGCGCGTATTGCCGTCAATGGCCGTAATCTGGCAATGTCGCAATTCAGTTTTGCAACGATTGGCCAGCGTATTGTCAAAGAGCTTGAACCTGCGCTTCGAACGCCTGCACCTGTGACGTGGTTTGAGCGGATGCGGGCGACGCTGGGCTTTTGAATTCAGGCACGATCCTGATCGCGGATTGTTAATGCGGCGTGTTCTTGGTGTTGTGGTTATACCTATTACTTTCAGGTTTCACTGGCTACCTTCGTCGGCTTTGCACGCTGTGCATTGCTGATCAAAGACAAGTGAATATCTGGGCTTACGCTGCCGTCTGGAGTGTGCATTGGCTTTACCAATAATTGATCGCGCCTTGGTGGATGTGGGCTTGCCTGCGTCGAGGCTCAACATCAGATGAGCATCATTAATGTGATGTGGGCCAGCGGCTCGCCGTTTTCCTCGGTTCATAAGGTGCATCAGCAGATCGTCTCGCAGCTCGATCCGAGTATCGAGATCAAGACCTGGTTTCTCCAAGGAGACATCAGCGACTGTTCCGAGCCTGTAAAAGACGCCCGCGAATGGCGTCTTTCTTCGCGGTTGCTCAAAGAGCGGCATGTCTGGCGTTTGCTCAAACCCTGGATGCACGCACGGTTACGCAAAGCGCTGCTGGAAAGCGGCGCGAAAGTCGTCCTGCTCGATGGCCTGGGCGTCGCCCGAGTGATGCTGCCCATTCTGAAAAACATGCCGGGTATCCGCGCTGTCGTGGTTTTCCACGGCTCCACGCGCTTGCGCGAGCAGCATCGCTCCCTGTTTCGTGAATTCCCGGCCGAGCGCCTGACGCTGGCGGCAGTCTCGCAAACCCTCGCCGTAGCCCTGCAGGACGATCTGAAGTTGCCGGTGCAGGCGCTGCGCAGCGCGCTTGAGCCCGAGGCGTTTTGTACCCGGCTGCTGGAACGCGAGCAAGCGCGCAAGGTTCTGGACTTGCCCGCCGATGGCATCCGCGTGCTCGGTGCCGTGGGGCGACTGGTTGCCGACAAGGGTTTCGACTATTTGCTGGACGCCTTCGCGCAATCGCTGCCGCGCTATCCGGACCTCAATCTGGTGATTATTGGCGAAGGGCCTGATCGCGGCTTGCTTGAACGCAAGGTCAAACAGCTGGGTCTGACCGGCAAGGTGTTCATGCCGGGGCACAAGCCAGGCCTGGCGAAGTTATATCGCGGTTTCGACTGGGTGGTGATTCCTTCCCGGGAAGAAGGCCTGGGTCTGGTCTTGCAAGAGGCAGTCATTGCCGGCGTGCCGGTGCTGGTCAGCGATCTTGAAGTGTTTCGCGAGCAGTTGGGCGACGCTGGCTATTATGTGCCGGTCGCCGATGTTGCCGCGTGGGTCAAAGCAATCGAAACGTTGGTCGAGCAGGAAGGCGCCGATGTTTCCGCCTCCCAGTTCCAGGCCCTCGCACCGGAGGCGGCCTGGGAACGGTTTTGCGAGGATTCCCGGGCGCTGCTGTCGACTCACTGAGTCGGCGCTGCCGGTGTTTCAGGCTGCGAGCAATGCCTGTTCCAGCGCTTGCAAAGGGAATTCGTCGCCCAGGTTCTCGCGTTTGATATAGCTGGAGAAATGCTGGACGTTGCGTTTGATCAACCGCTCGGACAGCGGAGCCTTGAAGAAACGCATATCGGCCACATCGATCAGGCCCAGCTTTCCCTCCGGCGTGACGACGATGTTGCCCAGGTGCAACGATCTGAAATAAATCCCCGATTGATGCAGACTGCGCACCAGCTCGATAAGCGCCGGGAGCTGCTGTTGCCAGCTGAAGCCAGGTTCTCGGGCCAGCTGACGCAGCGTTTCGCCGGGCAGCGGGCGATACAGAACGGCGGTCATGCCGGGTTTGTCGAGGGTGTAGAAATGCGTCACCTTGAGGGTCGGAACCCCCAGCTTCTCAAGCTTTGCGGCGTTATCGATGAAGCGTTTCGAATAGGGGCGCAGCAGCGCCGATGAAAACCATCGCTTGCGGCGGAACAGTTTAAGGATTTTGCCATCCTGCAACATGTACACTTTCGCGCCATAGCTGTCGGCCTCCAGCACTTTGGCGCCGACGATCATTTGATTTAAAGCGGCCTTTGAGAGCCGTAAGCATTGCATCAGTAGAAAGCCTTGTTGGAATGCGAGCGGATTGACGCGCAATGATGCCGAAAAGTTGCCGCTTGCACCATGCCGGGCTGATCTGGTCTGAAAATTAGGAGTCGGGATGTACGCACGCCGTTGGGCACAAGTCTGGTTATCCGCCGGGCTGCTGTGGTTTTTGCTGGCGATTGCCTTCGCTCCCTCCAACAAGATTTACCAGCAAGGCCTCGTGGCGTTGGTCTGGTTGCCCGGGCTGGTGCTGGCGTGGTCGGCGCGTGCGCGGCTGGGTGAGTTCTGGCGGCAGCAGCGTGTCTTGTGTGTTTCCTTGTTGCTGCTCGGGCTCTGGTCGACCATCAGTCTTTACTGGTCGCACGCCGAGGAGCCGGGTCGCGAATTCAAACGCATGCTGTATATCGGACTGTTCGTGCTGTTTTTCCCGATCCTGGCCGATGCCCGCCCGGACCGGGTGATTCGCCTGATGCAATGGGCGGGGATCGGCATGGCGCTGGCCGCGCTGGTGTCGATGATCGAATTCTTCGGCATCCGGCATAACCTTTGGCATGCGCGTCTGGAGGGCATCGGCGAACTGTCCCACCCGATTCTCGGCGCTTATGTGGTCGGACTTGCCGCCATCTGGATGCTGATGTGGCCGCCGAAACGGCTGCCACTGCGCGGGCTCTGGTTGCTGGCTCTGGTGTTGACCGGCGGCTTTGTCGTGCTGTCCCAGAGTCGCGGTGCCGTGCTGGCGCTGTTCTTTACCGTGGTAGCGATGCCCATCTGGTGTCGTAACCGACGTGCCTATCTGGTCGCCGGAACAGCGCTTTTGCTGGCCGCCGTCGGGTTCTGGCTGCTAGAGCCGCTGATGATGGCGCGCGGTTCATCGTATCGTCCCGAAATATTTGTCGCGGCAGTCAAGATGATCGGCCTGCATCCATGGACCGGTATCGGTCTGGGCACGCCTTATGACGTGGTGGTCGCTGATGGCCTGCGTTTTGATCACTCGCACAATCTGTTCACCCACACGGCCATCCAGTTGGGTGTCCCGGGAATGCTGCTCTGGGCGGTAGTCTGGCTGGCGGTGCTGCGCGAAGCCTGGCGCGGTCGCGATACGCCGCTGGGGCGCGGCCTGCTGGGGATCTGGCTATTCTCGACCCTGGCCATGCAATTTGACGCGGCCAGCCTGACGGGTTCGCCGCGTGCCGAGTGGTTTATCAGCTGGCTGCCGATCGGGCTTGCCGCTGTCATGGTTTGGGCGAGGGCCCAGCGCGACGCCTGTGATAAAATCGCGCGTTCTTCTACTTCAGCGAGCTTTAAGATGAGCGACAAAGCGTCCGACGCCGGACAAAGCTCCAGCCTGAAAATCTATTTTCGACTGTTGAATTACGTCAGGCCCTACATCGGGATCTTCCTGCTCAGCATCATCGGCTTCGTCATTTTCGCTTCGACCCAGCCCATGCTGGCCGGGATTCTGAAGTACTTTGTCGATGGCCTGAGCAACCCGGAAGCCGTGTTGTTTCCCAATGTTCCGTACCTGCGCGACCTGCAATTGCTGCAGGCGGTGCCGCTGCTGATCGTGCTGATTGCCGCCTGGCAAGGGCTGGGCTCGTATCTGGGCAATTATTTCCTGGCCAAGGTTTCCCTGGGGCTGGTGCATGACCTGCGGGTCGAGTTGTTCAACAAGCTGCTGGTCTTGCCCAATCGTTATTTCGATACCCATAACTCTGGCCACCTGATCTCGCGCATCACGTTCAACGTGACCATGGTGACGGGCGCGGCGACCGATGCGATCAAAGTCGTCATTCGTGAAGGCCTGACCATTGTTTTCCTGTTCATCTACCTGCTGTGGATGAACTGGCAACTGACGCTGGTAATGCTGGCAATCCTGCCGCTGATCGCCACGATGGTGGGCAGCGCCAGCAAAAAATTCCGCAAGCAGAGCAAGAAAATTCAGGTCGCCATGGGTGACGTGACACACGTGGCTTCCGAGACTATCCAGGGCTATCGCGTGGTGCGCAGCTTTGGTGGCGAGAAGTACGAGCAGGACCGTTTCGCCGGTGCCAGCCAGAGCAACACCGACAAGCAGCTGCGCATGACCAAGACCGGCGCGGTCTATACGCCGATGCTGCAACTGGTGATCTACACCGCCATGGCGGTCTTGATGTTCCTGGTCCTGTACCTGCGGGGCGATGCGACCGCTGGCGATCTGGTGGCTTACATCACCGCTGCGGGCCTGTTGCCGAAACCGATCCGTCAGCTATCTGAGGTCAGCTCAACCATCCAAAAAGGTGTTGCTGGCGCGGAAAGTATATTCGAACAGCTGGATGTCGAGCCGGAATTCGATACCGGTACGGTTGAGCGTGAGCGCGTGACCGGGCATCTGGAAGTCAAGAATCTCAGCTTCACGTATCCGGGCACCGAACGTCAGGTTCTGAACGACATCAGTTTTGCGGCGGCACCGGGGCAAATGATTGCGCTGGTTGGGCGCTCGGGCAGCGGCAAGTCGACGCTGGCCAATCTGATTCCGCGTTTCTATCAGCACAGCACCGGGCAAATCCTGCTCGATGGCGTGGAAATCAGCGATTACACCCTGCGTAACCTGCGTCGTCACATCGCTCAGGTCACGCAGAGCGTCACGCTGTTCAACGACAGCGTCGCCAACAACATTGCCTACGGCGATCTGGCCGGCGCTCCGCGTGCCGATATTGAAGCCGCAGCGGCGGATGCTTACGCCAAGGAATTCATCGACCAGTTGCCGGAAGGCTTCGACACGCAAGTCGGCGAAAACGGCGTTTTGCTGTCCGGCGGTCAACGTCAGCGCTTGGCAATTGCCCGTGCGCTGCTGAAAAACGCGCCGTTGCTGATCCTCGATGAAGCGACGTCGGCACTGGATACCGAGTCCGAGCGTCACATCCAGGCAGCGCTGGATCAGGTCATGAAAGGCCGCACCACGCTGGTCATCGCCCATCGCCTGACCACTATCGAGCGGGCCGACCTGATTCTGGTGATGGACGCCGGCCGGATCGTCGAGCGCGGCACCCACGCCGAGCTGTTGGCGCAGAACGGCTATTACGCCCGCCTGCACGCCATGGGCCTGGACGAGCCTGCGCCGGTCGGCGCGATCTGATATCGGGCAGGCCCAACCTGTTGCGAGACGATTTTCCTGATTAATCAGGATGAATGCCTCGCCAACACGTTGGTTCCTGCCGCTCAGATTTAAGCCTGCAAAAAAAGCCTGTGCTAAGATTCCGCCCCTGTTCATTTAGTCACGGGTTGTTCGATGAAGTTGTCCATGCCGCGTTTCGATCAAGCACCAGTCTTGGTAGTGGGCGATGTCATGCTCGACCGCTATTGGCATGGCGGTACCTCGCGGATTTCACCGGAGGCGCCGGTGCCAGTGGTCAAGGTCGAGCAGATCGAGGATCGTCCCGGCGGTGCCGCCAACGTTGCCTTGAACATCGCCGCACTGGGTGCTCCCGCTTCTCTGGTAGGTGTTACCGGGGAAGATGAGGCTGCCGAATGTCTGGCCAATAGCCTGAAGGCTGCTGGCGTACTGGCGCGTTTCCAGCGCATCGCCCATCAGCCGACCATCGTCAAGCTGCGGGTCATGAGCCGCCACCAGCAATTGCTGCGTATCGACTTCGAAGAACCATTCTCCACCGACGCCGAAGCGCTGAGCGCTGAAGTGGATGGCCTGCTTGATGGCATCAAAGTGTTGGTGTTGTCGGATTACGGCAAGGGCGCGCTGAAAAACCATCAGGCGCTGATTGCTTTGGCTCGCGAACGCGGCATTCCGGTGCTTGCCGATCCGAAGGGCAAGGATTTCGCCATCTACCGCGGCGCCAGCGTCATCACGCCCAATCTCAGCGAGTTCGAGGCCATCGTCGGCCATTGCGTTGACGAAGCCGAACTGGTCGCCAAGGGTGCGCAGTTGATGAGCGAGCTGGAGCTGGGCGCGTTGCTGGTCACCCGTGGCGAACACGGCATGACCTTGTTGCGCCCGGATCATCCGGCGCTGCATTTGCCGGCGCGCGCTCGTGAAGTTTTCGACGTCACCGGCGCTGGCGATACCGTTATTTCCACGCTTGCTGCGGCTATCGCGGCAGGTGAAGAATTGCCCCACGCGGTGGCTTTGGCCAATCTGGCCGCCGGTATCGTGGTCGGCAAGCTGGGTACGGCGGCAATCAGCGCCCCCGAGCTGCGGCGGGCGATTCAGCGCGAAGAGGGTTCCGAGCGCGGCGTGTTGAGCCTGGACCAACTGCTGCTGGCCATCGACGATGCGCGTGCGCACAAAGAAAAGATCGTGTTTACCAATGGCTGCTTCGACATCCTGCATGCCGGCCACGTGACTTATCTGGAGCAGGCTCGCGCCCAGGGTGATCGCCTGATCGTCGCCGTCAACGACGACGCTTCCGTCAGCCGCCTGAAAGGGCCGGGTCGTCCGATCAATAGCGTCGACCGCCGCATGGCCGTACTTGCGGGATTGGGCGCTGTGGACTGGGTGATCAGCTTTCCCGAAGGCACGCCGGAAAACCTGCTGAGCCATGTCAAACCGGACGTATTGGTCAAAGGCGGCGATTACGGCATCGACCAGGTGGTCGGCGCGGAAATCGTCCAGGCTTACGGCGGCACCGTGAAGGTATTGGGGCTGGTTGAAAACAGCTCGACCACGGCGATTGTCGAGAAGATCCGGCGGCAGTGACTGGACGCGTATTTATCGCTGAACCCGTTGGAGCGAGGCTTGCCCGCGAATGACGCGACACGGTTGGCGGATAGACCGCGTCGAGGCTTTCGCGAGCAAGCTCGCCCCCACACAAGTTGGCTCCAACGAGGCTTTTTTTTCAGCCCTTCAAACCCTTCACCAACCGCAACAACTGCCGGGCCTTGCCGGTCAGGCGCTTGAGGCCGGTCTTTTTCGGTGGCGGGGTCATGCCCTGTTGGCGTAGCCAGTCTTTCCAGCGAATCCGCTCGTCACGCACCACCCAGCCATCTTGAGCCGCAAAACTCTCCGCCAGATATAACCCGCGTGTTCCCGCTGGCGTCAGCTTGTCGCGCTTGAGGGTGTACAGCTCGGGCAGCGGCACACCGTTTTCCAGCGGCATCAGGTACAGGTCAGGCTTGCTGCGATTGAGGCGGGCCACCAGCTCATCGTTTTCCAGACATTCATCCACATGAAACAGGCTCAGCGGCCGTGCTTCCTTGGGCACTTCCAGGCGCATGTCGTAGATCAGCTGTAATGAAGCGGTGGGCAGATGCACGTAGGCGCGTGGCCGCTCGATCAGCGTCATGCTGCCGCAACGGACCGGCCGGGCCGCGCCGGACAGGGGCGTCAGGCGAAACGGCATGGCTTCGCGATAGTGCAGGGCAGCGGAGTAGGGCGCCGGCAACCAGGTGTCATTGAACCGCCCGCTCAACCAGCCTTGCGGGGTTTCGATCAGGCATTCTTCAGCCACTTCCTGAATCGCGGTGTGCAGCGGCAGATTCAGTTCGTGGGCCGGAACATAACCGGAGATCAGCTTGAGCACGATGTCGCCGCGATCCTGCCGACGCTGACGCACCAGCACCCAGTAATCGCGGTTTTGCCAATTCAGCGTCAAACGTACCGAAACCCCGAGATTGGCCAGCTCGGTATCAAAACGCGAGCTGTCCGCCACTTCGATCTTGCGGCGGCGCTGCTGGGTCTGGGCAAAATTCAGCGGCATGCCGATGCTCTGGTAGCTCAGGCCTTCGGGAGTGGCTTCGACGAACAGCGGCAGGGTTTTGAAGTTGCTGGGGTTTTTCCGAATCAGGGTTCGCGGCATATCGGCTCCTTCTTGCGTTGGGGTCGGCCGCCTACATCAGGCTTGACGGCGAATCACGGCAGCGGCAGTGGCGACGTTGTGGGCCAGATGGAGCGGATCAATGGTCCCGACAATAGCACTGGCGACCGCTGGATGCGCAAACAGCAGCTGGAAACTGGCCTGTACCGAGTCAACACCGGGGCTCAGGCAAACGTGACCACTGGCCAGCGCCTTCTTGATCAGAATGCCCTTGCCGTGAGCAGCAGCGTAGTCCAGCACTGGCTTTTCGCCTTGTTCGTTGAGGTTATACGTGACCATTGCACAATCGCCTTCACGCAGCGCCAGCAGGCCGCCCTCGACGGTCTTGCCGGAAAAGCCGAAGCCACGAATCTTGCCTTCGCGTTTCAGATCAGCCAGCGCCTGATAGACGCCGCTGTCGTTGAGCACTGCCAGATCGTTGCCGTCGGAATGCACCAGCACCAGATCGATAAAATCGGTTTCCAGACGTTTCAGGCTGCGTTCCACGGACTTGCGCGTGTGCTCAGGGCTGAAGTCATGGCTCGACTCGCCGGCTTCGAATTCCTCACCCACCTTGCTGACGATCACCCAATCCTGACGCTGGCCGCGCAGCAGCGGGCCGAGGCGTTCTTCGCTGGTGCCATAGGCGGGCGCGGTGTCGATCAGATTGATGCCCATGTCTCTGGCCATCTTCAACAGCATCTGCGCGTGTTGGTCGTCCGGGATCTTGAAGCCGTTGGGGTACTTGACCCCTTGATCGCGGCCGAGCTTGACCGTGCCCAGGCCCAGCGGTGAGACGAGCAGGCCGGTTGCGCCCAGCGGGCGATGCAAATCGTGCAGTGTTTTGACGGTCATGGCAGCAGTTGATCCCAGACGGGTACAGCCAGCGGCGGTCGTGGCAATCCTGCCAGCGGCGGCTGCGGCGTTGGGTGGATTTCATCGTGCGACAGCGCGGCCAACACCCGGTCGGCGAAGTCCGGCGCCAGCGCCAGTTTGGTCGGCCAGCCCGTCATCAAGCGACCCTGCACATTGAGGAACGCGTTGTCTGGGCGAGTCAGGCCGGATTGCGCAGGTTCTGCACGATCCACGCGCAAGGTTGCCCATTGCACCTGACTGAGATCGATCCAGGGCAGCAAAGTGCCCAATTCTTTTTTCACAGCAGCGATTTGTGCGGCCGGTTCGCGGGCAACGCCGTCCGCCTCGGCGACGTCGCCGCCGACGTACCAGACCCATTGGCCATCGGCCGCCGGATGGGTTGTGACGGTAAGGCGCGGCTTCGGTCCGCCGCCCAGGCAGTGTGCGTACAAAGGTTTCAGGGTTGGCCCTTTGGCGAGAACCATGTGCAGCGGTCGGCGCTGCATCGTCGGTTGCGAGACGCCGAGCGTCTTCAGCAGTTCGGCATTGCCGGCGCCGGCACTCAACACCACTCGTTGCGCAATGATGTTGCGCCCGTCAATGCACAGGCCGATCAGCTGGTCGCCGTCGTGCAGCGGTTCGATATTCTGCCCGGCCAGCAAACTGTCGCCTGCAAGTTCTGCAAGGCGGGCGATCAGGCTTGGGACATCGATCACCAGTTCTGCCAGTCGATACACTTTGCCCTTGAATTTCGGGTCTTGCAGCGCGGGGGGAAGGTCGCTGCCTTTGACTTGGTCGACGCGACCGCGCACGGCCTTGCTGGCAAAAAAACTGGTGAGATTGCCGGCCAGGGTGCCGGGCGACCACAAGTAATGCGCTTCGGACAGCAGGCGCACGCCGGTCAGATCCAGCTCGCCCTTGCCCGACAGCGCCTCACGCCAGCGGCGCGGCATGTCGGCAATGGCTTCGGAAGCGCCGGACAGCGCGCCATGCAGCGCGTATTTGGCGCCGCCGTGAATGATGCCCTGGGACTTCAGGCTTTGTCCGCCACCCAGTGCCGAGCTTTCTACCAGAATTGTCGAGAATCCCTGACGACGCAGCCGGGCATTGAGCCAGAGACCGGCAACACCGGCACCGACGATCAGAACGTCAGTGGAAATAGCAGAACGCATGCGCACCTCTGTGGCCGGAAGAATGCGGCCATTATAGAGGATCGCGTTTTCAATGCCCGGCGGTTTTCGAGAACAACTGAATCACCACCACGCCCGCGACGATCATCGCCATGCCCAGCACCGCCGGCAGGTCGAGTTTCTGCCCGTAAATAAACAGCGCCGCGACGCTGACCATCACGATGCCCATGCCAGCCCAGACCGCATAAGCCACGCCGACCGGGATAGTGCGCACCACCAGAATCAGCATCCAGAACGCGATGGCGTAGCCGCAGATGACCAGCAACAGTGGCAGCGGCGTGCTCAAGCCTTTGACGGCTTTCATGGAAACAGTGCCGATGACTTCGGCGCAAATAGCGATGGCCAGCAGGTAGTAAGCAGACATGGCGTAACTCCTCTTCACAGGCTGCGCATTCTAGAGATTCCTGAAGTGCGGTAAAGTCATTACCTATCTGCAGCAGAGATAGGTTGGTGTGCGATGCAATGGAATATTGAGCAGATACGTTTATTCGTCAGTGTCGCCGAGCAGCGATCGTTTTCCGCTGCGGCGCGGGACATGCGCCGGGCGCAATCGGCGGTCAGCAACGCTGTAGCCATGCTTGAGTCCGATCTGGGTGTCAGCCTGTTCGAGCGCAGCAGCGGCCGCCAGCCACGTTTGACCGAAGCCGGAGCCGCGTTGCTTGAAGAAGCTCGGGAGCTGCTGCGCCAATGCGAACGTCTTGACGGTCGCGCGCTGGCCCTGGCCCGAGGGCAGGAAGCCCGATTGCGCCTGGCTCATGATGAAGCGATGCCTTATCAGCCGGTGCTGGACAGCCTCGAAGAACTGGCCGAACGCTTTCCTGTGGTCGAAGTGCAACTGGCCAGCGCTGCGCAAGGTGACGTCGCGCGCAAGCTGCTGGAACGCCGGGCCGATCTGGGTTTGCTGTTTCATCATGAGCAAATGCCCGAAGCCCTGGAGCGTCGCGGCCTGGGCAGTGTGGAGATGGTCACGGTCTGCGCCGTGGGTCATCCGTTGGCGAATCAGGCCAGGGTCAGTCGTCAGCAGCTCGGTCGCCATCGGCAATTGCTCATCGCGCCACAGCAAAGCGGTTATCCCGGCGGCGAGCAGCTCAGTGCGCAAGTCTGGCGGGCCGACAGTTTTTACGTCATGGCGGAATTGCTCATGCGCGGGCTGGGTTGGGCCTGGCTGCCGCGCCATGTGGTGCAGTACCCGGCGTACCAGAACCAGATGACCGAACTGCTCAGCGAATGGACGCCGCCGCCTTTGGTGGTGGAAATGGTCTGGCGTCGCGACGAGCCGCTCGGACCTGCCGCGCAATGCCTGGCGCAAAGTTTTGCCCGGCATTTGCAGGCAATTGGCTGATAAACTCCGCGCCCATGAATAGAACTCTATATACCCTGCTGTTTCATCTCGGCCTGCCATTGGTGGCCTTGCGACTCTGGCTGCGAGCGCGCAAGGCGCCGGCGTACCGTCAACGCATCGGCGAGCGTTTCGCCCTCGGCCTGGCGCCGATGCAGCCGGGCGGGATCTGGGTGCACGCGGTTTCCGTGGGTGAAAGCATCGCGGCGGCGCCGATGATTCGCGCGCTACTGGCGCGTTACCCGCAGTTGCCGATCACCGTGACCTGCATGACGCCCACCGGATCGGAGCGCATCAAGGCCATGTTTGCGGGCGAACCACGCATTCAGCATTGCTATCTGCCGTACGATTTGCCTTGGGCAGCCGGGCGTTTTCTCGATCATGTACGGCCAGTGCTGGGCATCATCATGGAAACCGAATTGTGGCCCAATCACATCAATCAGTGCACCAAACGTGGCATTGCGGTGGTGTTGGCCAATGCGCGTTTGTCAGAGCGTTCAGCCCGGGGTTACGGAAAATTCGCCGGGCTGACCCGACCGATGCTGGCGCAGATGAGCTGGATCGCAGTGCAGACCGAAGCTGAGGCCCAGCGTTTTCGGGACCTGGGCGCGCGGCCTGAATGCGTGGCGGTGACCGGTTCGATCAAATTCGACTTGAGCATTGATCCGCAATTGCTCAAAGACGCCGCAGACCTGCGCGAGCAATGGCAGGCGACGCAACGTCCGGTGTGGATCGCGGCCAGTACCCATGCTGGCGAAGATGAAAGCGTGCTGTCGGCCCATCGGCAGTTGTTGGCGAGCCATCCTGATGCGTTGCTGATTCTGGTGCCGCGCCATCCCGAGCGTTTTGCCAGCGTGCATGACCTGTGTGTCCAGCAAGGTTTTGCGACGGTTCGGCGTTCATCGCAGCAACCGGTAAGCGCACACACTTCAGTGTTGCTCGGCGATACCATGGGCGAGCTGCTGTTTCTCTATGCGCTGGCTGATATCGCGTTTGTCGGCGGCAGTCTGGTGCCCAATGGCGGGCATAACCTGCTGGAACCTGCGGCGTTGGCCAAACCGGTCTTGAGCGGGCCGCACCTGTTCAATTTTCTGGAAATCGCCACGCTGCTGCGCAATGCCGACGCGTTGGCCGAAGTCGCCGACGCTGCGAGCCTGTCAGCGGCCGTGCAGCGCCTGTTCGATCGACCGCAACAGGCGCGCGCCATGGCTGATGCCGGGTTGCGGGTGATGCAGGCCAATCAAGGTGCGTTGCAGCGGTTGCTGGATGGGATTGGGCGGTTGGTTAAATAACCATCGCGTAGGAGCGAGGCTTGCCCGCGAATCCGTTGGATCAGCCACATATTCGTTGTCTGACCTGACCTGTTCGCGAGCAAGCTCGCTCCCACACACGCTTATTGCTGCGCAGGCCGCTCAAAGTTCTTCTTCGCCGCCGCTGCCAGATCCGGCGGCAGGAAGTCCTTGTCGGGGTTGTAATCCGGTTTGAGGTAGCGCGATAAATCCTGCAGATCGCCCGGATTCAAGGTTCCTGCGGCCTGCTTCAAGCGCAGGTTGTCGAGGATGTAGTCGTAGCGGGTGTTGTTGTAGTCGCGCACCGAGGCGTACAGCTGGCGTTGCGCGTCCAGCACATCGACGATGTTGCGGGTGCCGACCTGATAGCCGATTTCCGTGGCTTCCAGCGCGCTCTGGTTGGAGATGATCGACTGCTTGCGCGCCTGGACCTGCTCGACGTCGGTGTTCACCGCACGGTGCAGGTTGCGGGTGTTTTCCACCACTTGCCGGCGCAGACCTTCGCGGCGTTGTTCGCTCTGGCTCAGGCGTGAATAGGCTTCGCGCACCTGCGAGCTGGTCAGCCCGCCGCTGTAGATCGGAATATTGAGCTGCACGCCAATGCTGCGTTGCTCCACATCGCCGCTGTAATTCTGTCCGGTGTAGTTCGGGTTACTGAAGCCCAGCGCATCGTTGTCGCCACGCTTGTAGGTCGCCACCGCATCCAGCGTCGGAGCGTGCCCGGCCTTGCGCTGGCGCAGGGTTTCTTCGGCTGCGTTGACGGCATAGTTGCTGGCCAGCAGGTTCAGGTTCTGCTGCGCGGCGGTGTCGACCCAGGCCTTGGCGTCATTGGGCGTCGGCGCAAGCACCGGCAAGGTGTGAACGATGCCTTCGATGGCGTTGTAATCGCGATTGGTCAGCGTTCCCAAGGCCTGAAACGCATCGTCCACCTGACGTCTGGCGATGATCCGGTTGGCCCGCGCAGTGTCGTAGCTGGCCTGGGCCTGCAACACGTCGGTCTTGTCCGACAGGCCGACGTCGAAGCGCTCATTGGCTTGATCCAGCTGACGTTTGAACGCGGCCTCTTCGGCTTTGGTCGAGGCCAGATTGTCCTGGGCGCGCAGCACGGTGAAATAATCCTCGGCGCTTTGCAGGATCAGGTTCTGTTCAGTGGCCGAGAGTTCCAGCGCGGCTTGTTCGTTAACTGCCTCGGCGGCCTGCAACTGGAACCAGCGGTCGGCGCGGAAGATCGGCTGGCTGAGTGTCGCCTGATACACCGTGCCGCTGCGGGTTGCCGTGATATTGGGCTGGTTGATGCTGGTGCGGGTGTTGTTCACATCGGCCCCGGCCGACAGGTTGGGCAGCAACCCGGCGCGGGCCTGGGGCACGATTTCCTTGCGGGCGGCGTAATCGGCGCGAGCCGCTGCCAGATCGGCGTTGTTGTTGACCGCTTCCTGATAGACATTGACCAGTCCGGTCTTGGTCGGAAGAGGCAAATCCGCTGCCCAGGCCACTGCATTGCACGTACACGACACGGCGATGGCCAATGAAAGTTTGCGCAGCATGAGGCATTCCCTGTGGGTAATTGTTCTGCGGGTTCGCAAGTCAAACCAGCCTGCGAGTGTAGTGGTTGGCCTCGTTTGCAACAATCCGGCATATCCGCCATTTATCGAGCGTTTGAAAACGGGCTTGGTAATCCGGGCGCGTCACGACTAGACTGGCGACGTTCTTGTCGGGGTGCCTTGCGAAGAGGCTGAGATCGGTTAATCCGGATCCCGTTGAACCTGATCAGGTTAGCGCCTGCGTAGGGAACAAGATTTCTCGTCTCCCGGCGAGTCCTCTTGAGTGTCGTCCGGGGTCGTTGGTTCAGCACGAACCGCAACACCTTCGCTCGACATTCAGCACCGCTCCAGGTGCGTCTTCTCGTCTTCAGGTTCGCTCCGACAATTAATCCGCCGCTGGATGATGTCTGGAGAGCCCGTGATGAGTACAAATCTAAAAAACGCCGCCAATTTGAGTGAATCCGCACAAGTCGATTCCGGATCGGTGCAGCCGTTTACCCGCTCGCAAAAAATCTACGTCGAGGGCTCGCGCCCGGACATCCGCGTGCCGATGCGCGAAGTTCACCTGGACGTGACGCCGACTGACTTCGGCGGCGAAATCAACGCGCCAGTGGTCGTTTATGACACGTCCGGCCCGTACACCGACCCCAACGTCATCATCGACGTGCGCAAAGGCCTGGCCGATGTTCGCTCGCCATGGATCGACTCGCGCAATGACACCGAACGCCTGCCGGGCCTGAGTTCGAACTTTGGCCAGCAACGCCTCGGTGATGCCGAGCTGACGCGCCTGCGTTTCGCCCATGTGCGCAATCCGCGTCGGGCCAAGGCCGGTGCCAACGTCAGCCAGATGCACTACGCGCGTCAGGGAATTATTACCGCCGAGATGGAATACGTCGCCATCCGCGAAAACATGAAGTTGCAGGAAGCCTGCGCCGCCGGTCTGCTGACCCAGCAACACGCCGGTCACAGCTTCGGCGCCAGCGTGCCGAAAGAAATCACCGCTGAGTTCGTCCGTGAGGAAATCGCCCGCGGGCGCGCAATCATTCCCGCCAACATCAACCACACCGAACTTGAGCCGATGATCATCGGCCGCAACTTCCTGGTGAAGATCAACGGCAACATCGGCAACAGCGCGCTGGGTTCTTCCATCGAAGAAGAAGTCGCCAAGCTAACCTGGGGCATTCGCTGGGGTTCGGACACGGTCATGGACTTGTCCACCGGCAAACACATCCACGAAACCCGCGAGTGGATTATCCGTAACTCGCCGGTGCCGATCGGTACCGTGCCGATTTATCAGGCCCTGGAAAAAGTCGGCGGCGCAGCCGAAGACCTGACCTGGGAGCTGTTCCGCGACACGCTGATCGAGCAGGCCGAGCAAGGCGTCGATTACTTCACCATCCACGCCGGCGTGCTGCTGCGCTACGTGCCGCTGACCGCCAAACGCGTGACCGGTATCGTCAGTCGCGGCGGTTCGATCATGGCCAAGTGGTGTCTGGCGCATCACCAGGAAAACTTCCTCTACACGCATTTCGAAGACATCTGCGAAATCATGAAAGCCTACGACGTCAGCTTCTCGCTGGGCGATGGCTTGCGTCCGGGCTCGATTGCCGATGCCAACGATGCCGCGCAGTTCGGCGAGCTGGAAACCCTCGGCGAGTTGACCAAGATCGCCTGGAAACACGACGTGCAGACCATGATCGAAGGCCCTGGCCACGTGCCGATGCAGCTGATCAAGGAGAATATGGACAAGCAGCTGGAATGCTGTGACGAGGCGCCGTTCTACACCCTCGGCCCGCTGACCACCGACATTGCGCCGGGTTACGACCACATCACCTCGGGCATCGGTGCGGCGATGATCGGCTGGTTCGGTTGCGCCATGCTCTGTTACGTCACGCCCAAGGAACACTTGGGCCTGCCGAACAAGGATGACGTGAAGACCGGGATCATCACCTACAAGATCGCCGCTCACGCCGCCGACCTCGCCAAAGGCCATCCCGGCGCGCAGATTCGCGACAACGCCTTGAGCAAGGCGCGTTTCGAGTTTCGCTGGGAAGACCAGTTCAACCTCGGCCTCGATCCGGACACCGCGCGTTCGTACCACGATGAAACTCTGCCCAAGGATTCGGCCAAGGTCGCGCATTTCTGCTCCATGTGCGGGCCGAAATTCTGCTCGATGAAAATCACCCAGGAAGTTCGCGAATACGCCGCCAACCAGCGGATTGAAACGGTGGATGCGGAAGTTGCCAAGGGTCTGGCGGAACAGGCTGAACGCTTCAAGCAGGAAGGTAGCCAGCTGTACAAGAAGGTTTGATGTGAAACCAGGGTTGTGGGACCGGCTTTAGCCGGGAAGAGGCCGGTACATTCGCTGCATGTTCGTCAGCAGAAATACCGCTTTCCCGGCTGAAGCCGGTCCCACGGCTTCGTTGAATCAATAACTGATGTTTTCTCCGAGATAACAAAGTGAACACCCCCAGCACCTATTCACCCGATATTCCCGTTCCCGCAGGCAAGCGTGTCTTCGGCGGGCGTGATTTGTTTTCCCTGTGGTTCTCCCTCGGCATCGGCCTGATGGTCCTGCAAACCGGAGCCTTGCTGGCGCCGGGGCTGGGTTTGTCGGGTTCGCTGCTGGCGATTTTCCTCGGCACGCTGGTCGGCGTTTTGCTGCTGGCGGCCGTTGGCGTCATTGGCAGCGACACCGGTCTGTCGTCCATGGCCGCGCTCAAGCTCAGCCTGGGCAGCAAAGGCGCGTCGTTGCCGGCCGTCCTGAACCTGCTGCAATTGGTCGGTTGGGGCTCGTTTGAAATCATCGTCATGCGCGATGCCGCGAGTTTGCTCGGCGCACGAGCGTTTGGCGAGGGCAGCATGTTGAACAGTCCTTTGCTCTGGACGTTGTTCTTTGGCGGCCTGGCAACCTTGCTCGCCGTCAGCGGCCCGCTGACGTTCGTGCGGCAGATTCTGCGCAAATGGGGCATCTGGCTGTTGCTGGCCGCGTGCCTGTGGCTGACCTGGAACCTGTTCGCCAAGGCGGATCTGTCCGCGCTCTGGTCCCGGGCCGGAGACGGTTCGCTGCCGTTTGCAGTTGGCTTTGATATCGCTATCGCCATGCCATTATCGTGGCTGCCGCTGATTGCCGACTATTCGCGCTTTGGTAAACGCGCGAAAAACGTCTTCGGCGGTACGGCGCTGGGCTTCTTTATCGGTAATTTCTGGCTGATGAGCCTGGGCGTCGCGTACACGCTGGCGTTCGCGCCCAGTGGCGAAGTCAATGCGTTGCTGCTGGCGCTGGCCGGGGCTGGCCTGGGGATTCCGCTGTTGCTGATTCTGCTCGACGAGTCGGAAAACGCCTTTGCCGATATTCACTCAGCGGCGGTATCCAGCGGGATGTTGTTACGGGTGAAGGTTGAACACCTGGCGTTGGCCATTGGCCTGATCTGCACGCTGATTGCCTGTTTCGCACCGCTGGCGCAGTACCAGAACTTCCTGTTGCTGATTGGCTCGGTGTTTGCGCCGTTGTTCGGCGTGGTGCTGGTGGATCACTTCATTCTGCGCGGGCGCGGCAGTCAGGTCGCAACCGTCGGCTTTCGCTGGCTGACGCTGCTGGCCTGGCTGGGCGGGGTCAGTACTTATCACTTGCTGGCCAATCTGTATCCGGATGTTGGCGCAACACTGCCAGCGATCATCGTCGCTGGCGTGCTGCAATTGCTGTTGGGGAAAACCCTCAACCGCGGCCGGGGAACAGTTCCGGCTTGAGGATGCCATTGAGCTGCGGATAAGGAATCTTCAGCTCGATGTGGCCCATGGAGTAGGGCGCGATGGTCGTCACCGGATACTTGAGGATCATTGCGCCATAGGTCAGGGCGATGTTTGGCGTTTTCTTGAACGGCCAGGTTTTGCTGAACTCGGCATCTTCGTTCATCTTGGTCGAGACCAGCCAGCCCTGGTGCGACAGTTCGGCTTTGTGCCAGAACTCGCTTTCCTTGCCCGGGATAATCATGTCGGCAAGGGTCAACACGCGCTGCTGCGGCCGCGAATAGTTGATGAACGCCCGCCCCGGCTCGCCGTGGGCACCGCCGCCCTCGAGATAACTCGACAGCTCGATCACCACGATACCGTCATGCTGCTCACGTACCTTGGCCTGCAGATAGCTGGCGTTGTGGCCTTCGGTGTCGCGCAGGTATTGCTCCTGATACGCCTTGAGCGTCGGTGCCACAGGTGCGCCTGAATCGGTGCGCGTCAGTTGCAGCAGGGTTTTCTGCACAATTGCATCGAGTTTCGGCTCGTCGGCAAAATGCACGGTGTCGATGTTGACCAACGGACATTCAGCCGTGGTGCAACCCGGCTTGATCAGTTCGGATGCGTCGCGCTGAACTTGCAGCGGGGCACGGTAGTTAGGTTGGAACAGACTCTGGCAAGCGCCCAGCATCAGGGCCAGGCAGGCCAGTGAAGCGATCCTCAGTAACGACATGTTGATCCTTTGCGGTGGCAATTAAGGCGGTTACGTTGTTCGTATGCAGGCTGCTTGGACTGTAAACAAAGCCATCGGTTCGCCGCTTGGCGGATTAGAGTTCGTTTCGCTATCGCCCGTCTACCCTGCATATTTGAGAGGGGCGAAGCGGCTTGTGTTGAAACGGCATCAGACTCTAGGATGGCACGAAGCCAAAGATTGCCTTAAGCGAGAACTGTATGACTGAACCGACCCGATCAAACCCGACGGCTTACGAAATTACCCAGCGCGACAACTGCTTCCAGGGTTTTTACAAACTGGACAAGCTGTTCCTGCGCCATGAGCGGTTCGCCGGCGGGATGAGCAAGCAGATCAGTCGCGAGCTTTTCGTGCGCCATGACGCTGTTTGCGTACTGCCGTACGACGCCAAACGCGACGAAGTGGTGTTGATCGAGCAGTTCCGGGTGGGCGCGGTGGAGAAAACCGGCAATCCGTGGCTGATCGAATTGGTGGCAGGTCTGATCGACAAGGCCGAGGAACCGGAAGAGGTTGCCCACCGCGAAGCAGAAGAGGAAGCTGGACTGGTGTTCAGTGCGTTGTGGCCCATCACCAAATACTTTCCTTCGCCCGGTGGCAGCGATGAATTCGTTCATCTCTATCTGGGTCGTTGCGAAAGCGAGGGCGCCGGGGGATTGCACGGACTGGAAGAGGAAGGTGAAGATATCCGCGTGACGGTCTGGGCATTGGACGATGCGCTGCAAGCCGTACGCGACGGCACAATCAAGAACGCTTCGACGATCATTGCCTTGCAATGGTTGGCGTTGAACCGTATCGAAGTCAGGGGGTTATGGTCGTGAATCCTGTGCGCGAGCGCTATCGAGTTGATCTGGTGGGCCTGCAAGCGGCCTGCGAGGCCAACTATGCGCGCTTGATGCGATTGCTGCCGGACATGCGCAACGAGCAACGCTCGCGGCGCGTGGCTGTCACCCAGGGCGACCAGATGCTGGGCGTGCTGGCCGTCGAAGTGCTGCTCGATTGCCCGTACACCACCACGTTACAGGTTCGCCAGGAACACAGCCTGCCGTGGCTGCCGGTGCCCAAACTGGAAGTACAGGTTTATCACGACGCACGCATGGCCGAAGTCATCGGCGCCGAACACGCCCGCCGGTTTCGCGGCATTTACCCGTATCCCAATGCCGACATGCACCAGCCTGACGAAAAGGCCCAGCTCAACCTGTTCCTCGGCGAATGGCTGAGCCATTGCCTGGCGTGCGGGCATGAGTTTGAGGCAGTGCGCTGAGCGATGTCGGCCCATTTGTGATCCAGGCCCGTCTTGCGGGTTTACCCGCCTTCATCATCGCCACATAATCGCGCTGAATCCGCTCAAGGAGACGGCCTTTGCCGCGCCCATCCGATAACAGTTCTTCAGTCCTGATGGTCCAGCTGTCCGACAGCCATTTGTTCGCCTCGGCGGACGGCACGCTGTTGGGTATGAAAACCCGGGACAGCCTGCAAAAGGTCATCGAACAGGTGTTGGCCGAGCAGCCTCAGGTTGATCTGCTGGTTGCCAGCGGCGATGTCTCACAGGACGGCAGTGTCGAGTCCTACGAAGCGTTTCGCCAGTTGAGCGGCCAGATTGAGGCTGAAAAGCGCTGGTTTCCCGGCAATCACGACGAATCCTTGGGTATGCAGCAGGCGGCGCAGGGCAGTGATTTGCTCGACCCCCTCATTGATGTCGGCAACTGGCGCGTCACCTTGCTGGATTCGTCAGTGCCCGGCTCGGTACCCGGTTTGCTCCGGGACAGCCAGTTGCAGCTGCTGGCGCAGTCGTTGCGCGCAGCGCCCGAGCGGCATCATCTGATTTGTCTGCACCACAACCCGGTGCCGATTGGTTGTGGGTGGATGGACCCGATTGGGTTGCGCAATCCCGATGCGCTGTTTGCGGTGCTTGAGGGCTTCCCGCAGGTGCGCGCGGTGCTCTGGGGACATGTGCATCAGGAATACGATCAGCTGCGCGGTGCTATTCGCCTGCTGGCCTCGCCATCGACCTGCATCCAGTTCGCGCCGGGCAGTACGGACTTCAAGGTCGATACTGCCGCGCCGGGTTACCGCTGGTTGCGTCTGCATGATGACGGACGGCTTGAAACCGGGGTTTCCCGGGTGGTTGGCATGCACTTCGAGGTGGATTACGGTGGCGACGGTTATTGACCATTTCACCTGGAAACACCTGCGCACGAGTCTTCTGGCGCTAGTCCCTGTAAACTGCGCGGCTTTGCACGGCTCAGTGTTCCAAGAGGGGACGACGTGAACAGCGAAAAACCCACACTGTTGTATATCCATGGCCTGAACAGTTCGGCGCAGTCGAAGAAAGCCAGCCAATTGATTGCCCTGATGCAGTCACTTGGCTTGAGTGAGCAACTGCGCGTGCCGGAACTGCATCACCACCCGCGCGAAGCCATGCTCCAGCTCGAATCAGCTGTCGAAGCGCTGGGTCGGCCGCTGCTGGTCGGCAGCTCGCTCGGCGGCTACTATGCGACTCACCTGGCGCAGCGCCATGGGTTGAAGGCCTTGCTGATCAATCCGGCGGTCAATCCGCACCAGTTATTCGACGGATTTGTCGGCACTCAGCAAAATCTTTACACCGGCGAAACCTGGGAGTTGACTCACGATCACGTTGTCGCCCTGAGCGAGCTGGAAGTCCCCGCGCCTCAAGACCCGCAGCGTTTTCAGGTGTGGCTGCAGACTGGCGACGAAACCCTGGATTATCGGCGTGCCGAGGCGTTCTATCGCGCTTGCGCCCTACGCATCCAGGCTGGCGGCGACCACAGTTACCAGGGTTTCGCCGCACAATTGCCCGCGCTGTTAAGTTTTGCCGGGCTCGCGCCTGAATTATTGCAGGCGATAGATGTTTCGACACTGTGACGGAATTACCGTGGGACCGGCTTCAGCCGGGAAAGCTGTGTTCCAGGCACGGCTGTTACATGGATATGAAGGCCTCTTCCCGGCTAAAGCCGGTCCCACAGCGACCGAAATTTAATGCACAACTGATGACGAGACCCCATGGCCACTCCCAGCGCTAGCTCTTATAACGCCGACGCCATCGAAGTCCTCTCGGGCCTCGACCCGGTTCGCAAGCGGCCGGGCATGTACACCGACACCTCGCGGCCGAACCACCTTGCCCAGGAAGTCATCGACAACAGCGTCGACGAAGCCCTGGCCGGTCATGCGAAATCGGTACAGGTCATCCTGCATGCGGACAATTCCCTGGAAGTGTCCGATGACGGACGCGGCATGCCGGTGGACATTCACCCGGAAGAAGGCGTGTCCGGTGTCGAACTGATCCTGACCAAGCTCCACGCCGGCGGCAAATTCTCCAACAAGAACTACCAGTTCTCCGGCGGCCTGCACGGCGTGGGTATTTCGGTGGTCAACGCGCTGTCGACCCTCGTCAAGGTGCGGGTCAAGCGCGACGGCAACGAATACGAAATGACCTTTGCCGACGGCTATAAAGCCTCGGAACTGGCAATCGTCGGCACCGTTGGCAAGCGCAATACCGGCACCAGCGTGTACTTCGCGCCGGACCCGAAGTATTTCGATACGCCGAAATTCTCGGTCAGCCGCCTCAAACATGTGCTCAAGGCCAAGGCCGTATTGTGTCCGGGTCTGCTGGTCAGCTTCGAAGACAAGGCCAGCGGCGAGAAAGTCGAGTGGCACTACGAAGACGGCCTGCGCTCGTACTTGCAGGATTCGGTCAGCGATTTCCTGCGCCTGCCGGACGAGCCGTTCTGTGGCAGTTTCGCCGGTAACAAAGAGGCTATCGACTGGGCGTTGTTGTGGTTGCCGGAAGGCGGCGACAGCGTGCAGGAAAGCTACGTCAACCTGATCCCGACCCAACAAGGCGGCACCCACGTCAACGGTTTGCGTCAGGGCTTGCTGGATGCGATGCGCGATTTCTGCGAATACCGCAACTTGCTGCCGCGCGGCGTGAAGCTCGCTCCCGAAGACGTCTGGGAACGCATTGCCTTCGTCCTGTCGATGAAAATGCAGGAACCGCAATTCTCCGGCCAGACCAAAGAGCGCCTGTCTTCCCGTGAAGCAGCGGCGTTTGTGTCCGGTGTGGTCAAGGATGCGTTCAGCTTGTGGCTCAACGCCAACTCCGAGCTGGGTGTGCAACTGGCCGAGCTGGCGATCAACAATGCCGGTCGTCGCCTCAAGGCCAGCAAAAAAGTCGAGCGCAAGCGCATTACCCAAGGTCCGGCGTTGCCGGGCAAGCTGGCGGATTGCGCCGGGCAGGACCCTATGCGTTCCGAGCTGTTTCTGGTGGAAGGTGATTCCGCAGGCGGTTCGGCCAAGCAGGCGCGAGACAAAGAGTTCCAGGCGATCCTGCCGTTGCGCGGCAAGATTCTCAACACCTGGGAAGTCGACGGTGGCGAAGTGCTCGCCAGTCAGGAAGTGCATAACATCGCGGTCGCCATTGGTGTCGATCCCGGCGCGGCGGACATGAGCCAGCTGCGCTACGGCAAGATCTGCATCCTCGCCGACGCCGACTCCGACGGTTTGCACATCGCGACGCTGCTCTGCGCTCTGTTCGTCCAGCATTTCCGCCCGCTGGTAGATGCTGGCCATGTGTACGTGGCCATGCCACCGCTGTATCGCATCGATCTGGGCAAGGACATTTATTACGCCCTGGATGAAGCCGAGCGCGACGGGATTCTTGATCGTCTGGTCGCCGAAAAGAAACGCGGCAAGCCGCAGGTCACGCGATTCAAAGGCCTGGGCGAAATGAATCCGCCGCAGCTGCGCGAAACCACCATGGACCCGAACACTCGGCGTCTGGTGCAACTGACGCTGGATGATTTCGAAGCAACCTCGGAAATGATGGACATGCTGCTGGCCAAGAAGCGCGCCGGTGATCGCAAGTCCTGGCTGGAATCCAAAGGCAACCTGGCCGAGGTTCTCACTTGATGCGAGGCTGGCTTGCCAGTCTGTTGCTGATGGTTGCTGTTCCCGCTCTGGCAGCGCCACTGGAAGAGCTGACCCTGGTTTCCGAACACCCGGTCGATGGCATGGTGGGCGGTAATCTGTCCGGCCTGGCGTCCTGTGGCGGCCAGTTGTGGACGGTTTCCGACCGCGATGATGACGTGCTGTACAGCCTGGATATCGCCGCTACCGTCTGGCGAGCCCAGGCGAATACGCTGCAAATCCCGCCGGTTCCCGAAAGCCATTTGCCGGGCACTTTGCAGTCGATGGCCAAGATGTCTGCCCTGGTTCGGGGCGGCAGCCTGGACTTTGAGGGCGTGAGCTGCGACGCAGCGGGCAATCGGTATCTGGTCAGCGAGGCTTTCGCGTTGGTTCTCAAGGTGCCTGCACAAGGTGCGCCGGTCTGGCTGGACTTGCCCGCCGCACTGGTGGAACAGGCTCGTGCCAAAGGCATGTTGCAGCACTTCAACGGTATTTTTGAAGGCATTGCGATCAATCCGGCCGGAGACCGGTTGTGGCTGGCGGCGGAGCGCGAGCAGCGCGGCTTGCTGGTCGTCAACCGCCAAAACGATTCCTGGCAGTGCAAGGGCAGTTGCGTATTGCGCACCGAACCGGGCCAGGACGTGCTGCCGGCGCAAGTGGGCGGCAAAACGGTGTCTCGGGATTTTTCCGATCTATCGCTGTTCGACGGCAAGCTGTACGCGCTGGAACGTTCGGCCTATCGCATCTGTCGGCGCACGCTGGAAACCGGCAAGACCGAGCGCTGCTGGTCGTTTGCCAGGGAAGCGTTGCGGCCTGATCGTCTTTATAGTCAGCGCTACGGCCTGACCGAGGCGTTGGTGGTTGATGCCACCGGGGCGTGGGTCGGCACCGATAACAATTTTGGCGAGCGCGCCGATGGCGAGAAGCGCCCGGTGGTATGGCGTTTCGCTGCCCCCAAAGGCGGCTGGAGTGAGAAGCCATGAGTCAACAGCCGCCCGGCAAGCGTGCGGGCAAGGTGTTGATGCTGCTGGCGTGGGGCGCCGGGATGTTTCTGGCGACCCGGTATTTTGGCGAGTGGGAGCAGCGTCAGGAAAACCCTAACGCAGTGGTCACTTCGCAACACGGTAACGGTTATATAGAAGTGCAGCTGGTGGGCAACCGTCAGGGCCACTTCGTCAGCACGGGCAAGATCAATGGTCGAACCGTGCAGTTTTTACTGGATACCGGCGCCACGGACGTGGCAATTCCGGGCAAGGTGGCGGACATCTTGCAACTGCCGCGAGGTGTGCCGTTGCTGGTGAGTACTGCAAACGGGCGTACCGAAGGCTTTCGAACTTCGCTGGAACGCCTGCAAATCGGCGATATCGTCCTGCACAATGTGCGCGCCCTGGTGGTGCCCGGGCTGGACGGTGAGCAAGTGCTGCTGGGCATGAGCGCTATGAAACAACTTGAATTCACCCAGCGCGGCGGCAACATGCTGCTGCGCCAGACGACGAAATAATGAGGCCCGCATGAGCGACATCCTTGCAGACAGCTTAGATGGCGTAGAACGCCGATCGCTGGCTGACTTCACCGAACAGGCCTACCTCAACTACTCCATGTACGTGATCATGGACCGTGCCTTGCCGCACATCGGCGACGGCCTCAAGCCCGTGCAGCGGCGCATCATCTACGCCATGAGCGAGCTGGGCCTGGACGCCGATTCCAAGCACAAGAAGTCGGCGCGTACCGTCGGTGACGTGCTCGGCAAGTTCCACCCGCACGGCGATTCGGCCTGCTACGAAGCCATGGTCCTGATGGCGCAGCCGTTCAGCTATCGCTACACGCTGGTGGACGGCCAGGGCAACTGGGGTGCGCCGGATGATCCCAAGTCCTTCGCCGCCATGCGTTACACCGAAGCGCGGCTGTCGCGCTATTCCGAAGTACTGCTCAGCGAACTGGGTCAAGGTACCGCGGACTGGGTGCCAAATTTCGACGGCACCCTGAATGAACCTGCGGTGTTGCCGGCACGTTTGCCCAATATCCTGCTCAACGGCACCACCGGCATCGCGGTCGGCATGGCCACCGACGTGCCGCCGCACAACCTGCGCGAAGTGGCCACGGCCTGCGTGCGTTTGCTGGATGAACCCAAGGCGACGGTCGCCGAGCTGTGTGAACACATCCTCGGCCCGGATTATCCGACCGAAGCGGAAATCATCACGCCCCGCGCCGATCTGCTGAAGATGTACGAAACCGGCAAAGGCTCGGTGCGCATGCGCGCCGTCTACCACATTGAAGATGGCGACATCGTCGTCACCTCGCTGCCGCATCAGGTCTCTGGCGCCAAGGTCATCGAACAGATCGCCGGGCTGATGCAGGCCAAGCCCTCCAAGGCGCCACAGGTCGCCGACCTGCGTGACGAGTCCGACCACGAGAACCCGTGTCGTCTGGTGATCATCCCGGTCAACAGCCGGGTCGACCATGACGCGCTGATGCAGCACCTGTTTGCGACCACCGATCTGGAGTCCAGCTACCGGGTCAACATCAACATCATTGGCCTGGACGGCAAGCCGCAGCTGAAAAACCTGCGCGCCTTGCTGGTGGAATGGCTTGAATTCCGCACCAATACCGTTCGCCGCCGCTTGCAGTTCCGCCTCGATAAAGTGGATCGCCGCCTGCATCTGTTGGACGGTTTGCTCATCGCTTACCTGAATCTGGATGAAGTGATTCATATCATCCGCACGGAAGAACATCCGCGCGCCAGATTGATCGAGCGCTTCGAACTGAGCGAAATCCAGGCCGATTACATTCTGGATACCCGCTTGCGTCAGTTGGCGCGCCTCGAAGAAATGAAGCTACGCAACGAACAGGATGAACTGAACAAGGAGCGCGCCAAGCTCATGGCGTTGCTGGGCAGTGAAGCCAAGCTCAAGAAGCTGGTGCGCAGCGAGTTGATCAAGGACGCTGAAACCTATGGCGACGACCGCCGCTCGCCGATTGTCGAGCGTGCCGAAGCCAAGGCGTTGACCGAACACGATCTGCTGCCCAACGAGAAAGTGACCGTTGTTCTGTCGGAAAAAGGCTGGGTGCGCTCAGCCAAAGGCCACGATATCGATGCGACCGGGCTTTCCTACAAGGCCGGAGACGGTTTCCTGACCGCTGCTGCGGGCCGTTCCAATCAATACGCGGTGTTTATCGACTCGACCGGGCGCAGCTATTCACTGGCGGCTCACACGCTGCCGTCGGCGCGAGGCCAGGGCGAACCCCTGACCGGCAAGCTCCAGCCGCCGCCGGGCGCGACGTTCGAATGCGTATTGCTGCCCGAAGATGACGCGCTTTATGTGATCGCCTCGGATGCCGGCTACGGCTTCGTGGTCAAGGGCGAAGACCTGCAAGCCAAGAACAAGGCGGGCAAGGCGTTGTTGAGTCTGCCTGCCGGAGCCAAGGTGATCCTGCCGCGCGCAGTGCCGGACCGTGAGCAGAACTGGCTGGCGGCGGTCACCACCGAAGGGCGGCTGCTGATCTTCAAGATCAGCGATTTGCCGCAGTTGGGCAAAGGCAAGGGCAACAAGATCATCGGCATCCCGGGAGATCGGGTGGCGAGTCGTGAAGAGTATGTGACCGATCTGGCGGTGATCCCGCAAGGGGCGACATTGGTCCTGCAAGCGGGCAAACGAACGCTGTCGTTGAAGCCTGATGACCTCGAACATTACAAGGGTGAGCGCGGTCGGCGGGGCAATAAGTTGCCCAGGGGCTTCCAGCGTGTCGATGCGCTGTTGGTGGAAAACGTCGGATAATGGCGGTTTAGAGCTATTAGTCTTCGTTTTGCCATGAAGATCGCCGCATAATCGCTGGAGTCATAGCGCATATTCACGGATGATATGACGTCTTGAGGCGTCGGCGTGGCTGAATGCCTTCATGATTTGTGAGTATTTACACTGTGGCTCGCCTCGCGGCCGCCACCTGGATGGGACGATGAATCTTCTACGCCTTCCCGTTGTTTTGTTGATGACCGGCGTTTTGGGTCTGGCTGGTTGCAGTGTGCATCAGCCGACTGCGCTTTATCAGTTGGACAGTGGTACACCCGGGCAGCCTACCCGCACAGGCTTGGCTGTTTTACTCGGTCCGGTAACCGTGGCCGACTACCTGCAACGCGAAACACTGTTGCAGCGGCAACCAGATGGCAGCCTGACTGCGTCCCAGGAAGGACGCTGGGCTGGCAGCCTGTCTTCGGACATCGATCAGCTTCTGCTGCGTCAATTGGCCTGGAAACTGGACAGCCAGCGCGTGGTGCTCGCGCCGGCGGTCACTGATTTCACGCCTGACGTGCAGGTGGTGCTTTCCATCACCCGCCTGGATTCCGGGGCCAAACAGCCTGCAATCCTGGATGCACAATGGCGTCTGCTGGATCGCAAGGGTCAGGTACGCGACAGTCGCATTGTCCATCTGCAGGAACTGCATGCCGGAACTTCGGCCGATCAGGTTCGTGCTCAGGGTGTCTTGTTGCAGCGTCTGGCCGATCAGCTGAGCTCGGCGGTCAAGCCGATTTCCTGGCAGCCGGTCGAGCAACCAAAGAAAGCCCCGGTGGCTCGCGCCAAAGAGCCGGAGAAGCCCAAGATGCCGATGGCATTACCGATCCGTACCGATCTGGAAGTGTTTCGCTTCTGACCGGTAGAAATCAAAAAAAGCCCGCAGCGATGCGGGCTTTTTTATTTGAGACCTGATCTGCCGCGCGGTATGTGGGACCGGCTTCAGCCGGGAAGCGCCATTCCCGGCTAAAGCCGGTCCC
>LNAP01000925.1_pt1 | contig 34614 bp, 28 predicted proteins | sample 602601 | NCBI WGS metagenome assembly LNAP01 (sample SAMN02440304, study PRJNA202911) | soil metagenome | biome: Subtropical and temperate rainforests or woodlands; isolation source: soil samples (1 kg each in a 20% v/v slurry with milli Q water) were... ...
ATCTCGTCCTGAAGGCCGGCACGACGGCGCTGCTGCTGTTGCTGGCAATGCAACTGATGCGCGATGCGCGTGCCGCGCCGGCCGGCCGCCTCGCCGCAGCGCTGGCGGTGGGCAAGGACGACCGGCCGCAGTTCGAGAGCGCTTACAAGATCGAGCTCAAGAACGCCCGGGCGACGCCGGCGGCCGGCCGGCGCGGCACGCGCATCGCGCATCAGTTGCATTGCCAGCAACAGCAGCAGCGCCGTCGTGCCGGCCTTCAGGACGAGATCGATCAATGGAAACGATGCCATAGCCTGACCACCGAGTTGTACGTTCGCGCATTGCGCGGTTTGCCGATTTACAGTCGTTCGATCCCGTGGCTAACTTGATACCAACAAAAGACCAACGGGAGGAGACCACCATGAAGCGCATTCTTGCGGTCATAGCCGCGACGCTGCTCGGCCTTGCTGCCCTGCAATATAGCGGCGGCGCCTACAGCCAGTCCGAAGGCGGATGGGTTACCCTGCTGGAGGGCCAGAACATGGGCGATTGGGACAAGGTCGGCGAGGCCAACTGGACGCCAACCGACGATGGTCTCACCGCCAACAAGCTGGTCGGCAAGGATCCCGCTTATCTGGTCAGCAAGACATCCTACAAGGACTTCGAGATCCGGGCGGAGTTCTGGGCCGATGACGCCGCCAACAGCGGCATCTTCATCCGCTGCGACACCAACAAGACGATCGACGCCAAGGTTTGCTACGAGGTCAACATCTTCGACAAGCGGCCGGATCCGTCCTACGGCACCGGTGCCATTGTCGATGTCGCCAAGGTCGACCCGATGCCGAAGGCGGCCGACAAGTGGAATACCTACGAGATCACCGCGCAGGGATCGCATCTGGTGGTGACGCTGAACGGCGAAAAGACCGCCGATGTGCAGGATTCCAAACACGCCGAGGGCCCGTTCGCGCTGCAATATGGCTCCGGCACGATCAAGTTCCGCAAGGTGCAGATCAGGCCGTTGTAACCGGCCATTCCGGTTCTTTGGGCAGGCTGACAACCGGTTCCTCGGGGGCCGGTTGCAGCCTGACGTCCGAAGCCAGTGCGCTGCGCAGCATGCGCGCAAGCTCGGTCTTGCGATATGGCTTGGCGAGCAGCAGCACGCCGGTGTCGAGCCGTCCATTGTGGATGATGGCATCCTCGGAATAGCCCGAGGTGAACAGGATCTTGAGCAACGGGCGGCGCAGCAGCGCGGCGTCGGCGAGCTGGCGGCCGTTCATCGCGCCCGGCATGATCAGGTCGGTGAACAGCAGGTCGATGTCCTGGGTGCCGTTGATGACCACCAGCGCCTCTTCGGCATTGGCCGCGGTCAGCGTGACGTAGCCAAGGTTTTCCATCTGGGCGAGCACATAGGTCCGCACCAGCGGATCGTCCTCGACCACCAGCACGGTTTCATGCCCTCCTTCGATGCGTGAAGGCGTTGCCGGTTCGACCGGCTGGACGGCACCGGTGGATTGCGGCAGGTAAATCCTGATGGTCGTGCCCTGGCCGACCTCGCTGTAGACCGTGATGTGGCCAAGCGACTGCTTGACGAAGCCGTAGACCATGCTGAGGCCTAGGCCGGTGCCCTTGCCGACCTCTTTTGTGGTGAAGAACGGCTCGAACACCTTGTCCAGGTTCTCGGCGGCAATGCCGTGGCCGGAATCGCTCACCGCGATCAGCACGTAGTCGCCGGCGGTCACGTCGCCATGGACGTTGGCATAGGTCTCGTCGATCACCACGTTGCTGGTCGCGATGGTCAGTTTGCCGCCGTTCGGCATGGCATCGCGCGCGTTGAGCGCCAGGTTGAGGATGGAATTGGTCAGCTGGCTCGGATCGATCAGCGCGCGGGACGCATCGTCGGCCAGCGTCGTCTGGATTTCGATGTGCTCGCCGAGGGTCGGCTTCAGCAGGCCGGTGGCCTCGATGATCAGCGAATTGACGTCGACCTCGCGCGGGTGCAGCGGCTGCTTGCGGGCAAAGGCCAGCAGACGCCGGGTCAGGTCGGCGCCGCGCGCCGCTGCGTCGTCGATCATCTTGGCGAGGGTTGCGAGTTGCGGCCGGTCGGCGACGGCATCGCTGAGAACCTCGATCGCCCCGACGATGACGGTGAGGATGTTGTTGAGGTCGTGGGCGACCCCGCCGGTGAGCTGGCCGACCGCTTCCATCTTCTGCGCCTGGCGCAGATGCAGGTCGACGACGTTCTTCTCCCGCAACAGCGCGTCCTTCTCCTCGACCAGCACCTGCATGCGGTCGAGGGCGACCTGCAGGGCTTCCGCCCGCGACGCCGTCGCGACGGCTTCAGCCAGGACGTTGGCAAAGCCGGTGAGAAAATTGATGTCGTGCTGGTCGTAGTCGTGCTGCTGATCGTTGTCGATTTCCAGGATGCCATAGGGCTGGTCGTCGCTGCCCTTGATGATGACGTCGATGATCGAGATGATGCCATGCGCGGCATAGAACGGCGGCAGATCGAAATAGAGGTCCATTTGCAGGTCGTTGCAGATCGACGGCTCGCCGGTGGAGAACGCGCGCCCCTGCGGTGAACTCATGCCGACGCGTGACACGACGGTGCCGACCACGCCCTCCCGCCAGCCGTAGCCGGCGACGATCAGCAGGTCGTTCTCCTCGGGCCGATAGCGGCAGACCTTGGCGAACGGCACGTCGAGACCCAAGGCGCAGACCCGCACCGCCTCCGCCAGGATCTTCGTCATGTCCCATTGCCGCAACGCGAAGCTGCCGAACCGGGCGATCGCGGCCTGCTGGCGCAGCAGCTTGCGGACCTTCGCGGCGGCACCGGTGACGGCGTTATCGACGGCAGAGGGTTCCGCCAAGCCGACGATTGCCAAATCAGCGGTCGGACTCGGTTCGCGAATGAGCGTGCTGGGCAAAATGAGTCCCCCGCGTGGCGGCTCAATCGGTGCGATCAGGCCAGTTGCAGAACCCCGGTATTGCAGATACGGCCTGCCGGGTGCCTTGAACACAAGTTCAATGGCAGGTCGAAATTGCGAAACGCAGATTAAATAATGATGGAGGCTGCACCCTTCACATTGCCACGTCTGATCTGCATTGACCACTTCTGTTTGCTTTTGGGCGCTGCCAGTAAAAGCGGCCATTGTCAGCCCCTGCGCGGCGCGGGATAATGCCGCCGCAACCGCCCGCCTTCACGGAGCCCATATGAGCTGGCAGCCCTCCAACGATCCGATCCTGGGCGATCCGCAGTCCTGCGACGCGCTGGAACTGGTGATCGTGCCGCGCACCCGGGATCTCGGCGACGGTTTCCAGGTACGCCGGGCGCTGCCGCACGGCAGGCGGCAGATGGTCGGCCCGTTCATCTTCTTCGATCATTTCGGACCGGTGCAGTTCATCGCCGGCAAGGGCATGGATGTGCGCCCGCATCCGCATATCGGTCTCGCCACCGTCACCTATCTGTTCGACGGCTCGATCATGCACCGCGACAGCGAGGGCAACGTCCGCGAGATCCAGCCCGGCGCCATGAACCTGATGACTGCCGGCCGCGGCATCGCGCATTCCGAGCGCACGCCCGACGTCCAGCGCGCCAACGGCCAGAGGATGCTCGGCCTGCAGAGCTGGATCGCGCTGCCGGCCGGCTCCGAGGAGATCGCGCCGTCGTTCCAGCATTATGCGGCGCACAGCCTGCCGGTCGTCGCCGACACCGGCTTCACCGCGCGGATCATCGCCGGCAGCGCGTTCGGCCAGGCGTCGCCGGTGGCGATGGTGTCGCCGTGGTTTTACGCGGAAGTGTCGGTCAACGAAGGCGTTTCGGTGCCGCTCGATCCCGACCACGAGGAGCGCGCCATCTATGTGGTCGACGGCGAGATCGATATTGCCGGCGACCGCTACGAGGGGCCGCGGCTGCTGATCTTCCGGCCGGGCGACGCCATTACCGTGAAGGCGCTGCGCCCGACACGCATGATGTTCCTCGGCGGCGATGCGCTGGAAGGGCCGCGTCACCTGTGGTGGAATTTCGTCTCCTCCAGCAAGGAGCGCATCGAGCAGGCCAAGGCGGACTGGAAGTCCGGTCGCTTCGCCCATGTGCCGAACGAACACGAATTCATTCCGCTGCCGGAATAGCGTTCAACCCTCATCCTCACGGCCAACCGGCGCGCGCGCCGGAACGGCGCTGCTTTCGAAAGTCCAGTCCATGACCACCTCCACCATGTCCACCAGCGACCTGCCGCTTCCCCGCATCGGCCGCGGCAAGGTCCGCGATATCTATGCGGTGGGTGACGATCGCGTGCTGCTGCTGACCACCGATCGCATCAGTGCCTTCGACGTGGTGATGGCCGAGACCATCCCGATGAAGGGCGCGGTGCTGACCCAGATCAGCGCCTGGTGGTTCAACCAGCTCGGCGGCGTGGTGCCGCATCACATGATCTCCGCCGACGCCGACGACATCATCGAACAGGTGCCCGAGCTGGCCGGCCATCGCGCGTCGCTGGCCGGACGCGCCATGCTGTGCCGGCGCACCACGGTGTTTCCGGTCGAATGCGTGGTGCGCGGCTATCTGTCGGGCTCGGCCTGGAAGGAATATGCGGCGTCGGGCACGCTGGCCGGCGAGAAGCTGCCGGCCGGTCTCAAGGAGAGCGAAAAGCTCGAACCCGCAATCTTCAGCCCGGCCACCAAGGCGGAGACCGGGCACGACGAGAACATCACCATCGCACGGATGCGCGAAGTGCTCGGCGAGGAAACCGCCTATACGCTGGAGAGCATGAGCCGCGCGGTCTACACCCAGGGCGAGGAGATCGCCCGCGAGCAGGGCATCATCATCGCCGACACCAAGTTCGAATTCGGCCGGGATCTCGACGGCCGCATCATCCTGATCGACGAGGTGATGACCCCCGACAGTTCGCGGTTCTGGGCCGCCGACGCCTACCGGCCCGGCCAGCCGCAGCCGAGCTTCGACAAGCAGCCGCTGCGCGACTATCTCGACGGCGAGCGCCGCGCCGGCCGCTGGAACGGCGATGCGCCGCCGCCGCCGCTGCCGGCCCATGTCATCGAGGCCACCAGCAAGCGCTATCTGGAGGCATATCGCCGTCTCACCGGCGAGGAGCTGGTGGTGTCGTAAGGTTCCCGGCGCCCGCGCCTACCGGAGCACCCGGTCAGGCCGGGCAATTCAGCCGCCCCGGATCGGCCCACGCGCGGCTGCTTCGGGCAACGCTTGCGGTTTCGCGCCCGCGCCCGACACCGGCCCCGCCAGCTCCACCTGATCGAGCGCCAGCAGCAGCGAGGCGACGCGGTTGGCCGACGATGCCCACTCGGCAAGCTTGGCATAATTATCCGTGAACCAGTTGAAGGCGCCCTGCACCACGACGAAGGCCGCGGCGGCCTGCACGACTTCACCCAGCGTCATCGTCCCCGCCAGATATTTCGGAGTGCACAGCAGCAGGCCGACCACGGGCGTGACCAGCAGGCTGGTATAGGTAATCAGCGTCAGGCGCATCAGTTGCCAGCAATAGATCCGCCAGATCGCGATCACCGCCTTCAGCGCTGCGGCGATGGTCTGGCGACCGTCCTTCCGGACATCCGCCAGCGCGAGGCCTTCGCCGCTTTCGCGCAAATGGGTGCCGACCGAGCGGAGCTCGGCTTCGGCGCGCTTGTTCTCCTCCATCACCCGGGTGAGGTGGCGGGCGATCAGGATGGTCGCCCCCGACAGCAGCAGCGAATAGACGATCACCGCGATGACCAGGTAACCGGGAATGATCAGGGCCACGCCGTCGAGCTGCAGCGCCAGGCTGTCGCCCACCGACCACAGCACGCCGATGAAGGTGATCACCGTGAGCAGCGAGTTCAGCAGTCCGAGTGCGAGGTCGACGGGCAGGTCGGTGGCCAGCCTGGCATCCTCGGCGATCCGGAATTCCGGCGCCTGAGAATCGCCGGCGATGAATCGCAACCGCGTGTGGCGGTCATTGCCTAGCCAGTAGTCGTAGAGATGGTTGCTCAGCCAGTTGCGCCAGGTCCGCTGCATGGTCATGCGGGCCCACACCGACAGCACCGTGAGGAACAGGCTGGCGGCGGCCAGCGGCAGGAAGCGCAGCGCCTGGATCCACAGATCGGCTGCGTCCTTGCGGCCGATGGCGTTGAAGAAATCGCGATTCCAGAAATTCAGCGCGTATTGAATCACCAGCTGCAACAGGATGGTGGCGATCAGCAAGGTGCCCAGAAGCCAGGCGCGCCATGCCTGACGGCCGCGCCAGAATCCCGACGCGCTCTGCCAGAAACGGCTCAGCAACTGCCTCTCGTCGGGCGCAAGATAAGCGGGTCTCAGCATGCTGACATGTCTGGCATCTGCCGCGCGGGGGCGCGAAACGGCTCCATCGACGGCATTGTAGCCGAATTTACGCGACCCGCGACAGCACAGCTTGACCTGCGTCAAACCGGATCTGCCGCTCCCACCCGTCTGACGGTGACCTCGGCGGCAAGGCGATGCACGTCCTCGGCGCGGCACAGCTCTGTCCCGGGATTGAGCAGGGCGGCCGAGCCGCCGGCCACGCCGTAGCGGAGCGCCTGTTCGAGACTGTCGTCCTTCGTCAGGCTCCAGACCATCGCGCCCAGGAAACTGTCGCCGGCGCCGGACACGCTGGCCGGCGCGATGGGGAAGCCATTCGCCCGCAGCACCGTGTCGCGTGTCATCAGCAGGGCGCCTTCGGCTCCCATCGAGAGCGCAACGACTTCGATGCGGTAGCGATCGAACAGGTGGCGTCCTGCCGCGATGAGCGACGCTTCGTCGGCGGAGGTTGTCCCCGCGAGGTCCTGAAACTCGTGCAGGTTCGGCTTGATGAGATAGACGCCCACGTCCAGCGCCGACCTGAGCGAGGTGCCGGACGTGTCAACGATGACCCTCCCGGCGCCTTTTGCCGCCTGAACGACCCTGCCGTAAAAATCCGCGGGCACGCCGGCAGGCAGGCTGCCGCTGGCAATGACGAATGCTGCCTGCGGTGCCATGCGCGCCATCGCGTCGAGGCATTGTTGCCATTCAAATTCGCTGAGAACGGCCCCCGGAAATACCAGGCGAAACTGCTCCCGGCTGGTTTCGTCATAGATCGTGATGTCCTCCCGGGTGTCGTTCCGGGTCGGGATCACGATGCTTGGCACGCCTTCGCCCTCGACCAGAGCCGCCAGCGCCTGTCCGGTCGCGCCGCCGGCCGGGTAGACCGCGGTGGCTTCGGCACCGAGCCGTTTCAGAACCCTGGCGACGTTGATGCCGCCGCCGCCGGGATCGCGATGCGCCGGGGCGCAGCGCATCTTGGTGAACGGCATCATCTTCGTCACCGACGTCGAAATGTCGATCGCCGGGTTGATGGTGAGGGTGACGATCCCCGTCGCCGGATCCCGGAACTGGTCGGAGCCGGCTTTCATTGCTGATGCGCTGCCTTGATCAGCCCCGCGTACCAGTCGAACGACGCCTTGGGGATTCGCCGCAGCGACACATAGTCGACGTAGACCAGACCGAACCGGATGCTGTATCCGGAGTCCCATTCCAGATTGTCGAGCAGCGACCAGATGAAATAGCCGCGAATGTCGACGCCATCCGCGGCGGCGGCATTCACCGCCTCGACATAGGCGCGCAGGAACGCGATTCGTCCGCTGTCGACCACGGCGCCGGCTTCGTCCGGCTGCAGCGCATCGCCATAGCCGTTCTCCAGGATGTAGACCGGCAGACCGTAGCGTTGATGGACCGTCCGCAGCGTCTCGCCGAAGGCCGCAGGATCGATCGGCCATCCGATCGGCGTCAGAGCAGCGCCGGACGGCTTGTCGCCGAAGTCGTAGCCCAGCATCGCGTCGGGCTTTGCCGTGACGTAGACCGGGCTGTAGTGATTGAGCCCGAACCAGTCGAGCGGGCGGCAGATCCGCGCCAGATCGCCCGGCTGGATGTGCGGCGCGAGCGCCGGACGCATCGCGGCGGGATACTCGCCCAGGCATTGCGGGTCGGGGAAGGCGTTGTTCCAGTAGGTGCTCAACCGGGCCGCCGCCGCGGCATCGGCTTCGCTGCTGCTCGATGGCAGGCACGGCTGATAGTTGTGGATGCATCCGACGGAGACGTCCCGGACCGTTTCGCGCAGCACATCCACCGCCGCGCCGTGCGCCAGATTGACGTGGTGGATCATGCGGTGGAGATCGTCTTCGCTGCTGCTGTCGTGCTTGCCGAGCGAGCGACTGAACAGGCTGAAGATCGACGGTTCGTTGAACGTCGCAAAGCGCTTGACGCGATCTCCGTAGCGCGCGGCGACCAGCCTCGTGTAGTCGGCGAACCATGTCACGGACTCGCGGTTGAGCCAGCCGCCGGCATCCTCGAGTGCCTGCGGCAGGTCCCAATGATACAGGCACAGCCACGGCGCGATGCCCGCGGTCAGGAGTTCGTCGATCAGCCGGTCGTAGAAGGCAAGGCCAGCTTCGTTTGCGGGGCCGCGCCCCTGCGGCAACACGCGCGGCCAGGCGACCGAGAACCGGTAGGCCTGAACGCCCAGCGCCTTCATCAGCGCGACGTCCTCGCGGTAGCGGTGGTAGTGGTCGCATGCGACGTCGCCGGTGTCGTGGTTCCTGACTGCGCCGTCGTGACAGTAGGTGTCCCAGATACTCGGCCCGCGGCCGTCTTCCTGCGCCGCACCTTCGATCTGGAAGCTCGAGGTCGAGACTCCCCAGATGAAATCCGGCCGCAGGCCGGCGATGCTGGGAAACTCCGATGTCGCCATATATGACCTGCCTGATTCCAAGGGCCCGTTCCCGGCGGGGCCCGACGCGCGGCGTTTCCGTCTATCTGATCGTTGCAATAGCAATAGTCAGGCCCGTGGCCGGCGATCTTGAGGCAGATCAAGAATTGCCGGCTGCGCCAATGCGATGAAGAGCAAGTTGTAGCTCTGTCGCCGAGGTCCTGGGTTGCGAAGAACGAAATGGGGTGGAATCGCCGACGACTGCTTCCACGGCAGCGGGTTTTTTCGTGTGGCCGAACATGATGGCGTATTCTGGCTCGTCGATCCCGACGGCGGTCGCTTCATTTCCAAGGGCGTCAATACGGTCCGCTTCGATCAGGACCACGTCGCGAACAGCGATCGCGTGCCCTACGCCGATACGTGCCGCGCCAAATACGGCAGCCTGCATGCATGGCGCGCTGCAGCATCGGATCGGCTGGCGAGCTGGAAATTCAACACCGTTGGCTGCTGGTCGGACGAGCTTGTCGCCAGCGCAGGATCGCAACTGCTGGCGATGACGCCGACGACGGCGCTCGGCGCCACATTCCGGCTGCACCGCCGCGACCAGATCTTTCCCGACGTCTTCGACCCCGGCTTCGCGGCGCATATCCGTGAAAGCGCCAGGGATCGCTGCACGAGATGGCGCAACGAACCGGGCCTGCTCGGGACGTTCATCGACAACGAATTGTACTGGTCGCCGGACTGGCGCGGCGCCGACGAGCTCTTGACCATCTTTCTGAATTTGCCGGCGCACCGTCCCGGCCGCGTCGCCGCGATTGCCAGATTGCAGCAGCACTATCGCGAGTTTTCCCAGTTCAATGCGGTCTGGGGCACGCTCGCGCGATCATGGGAGCATCTGGGCCACATCGCGCATATCGGCGCGCCGTTCTTCAGGATGCCGCCCGGCGGCCTGAACGATGCGCTCGAGGCCAAGGCCAATCACGAAAACCCGCTCCGCGCGCAGTTTTCCACGGACTGCGACGCTTTCAGCGCGGTGGTGGCCGACATCTATTTCGAATTGTGCGCGTCGGCCATCAGGGCTGTCGACTCCAATCATCTGGTGATCGGTTCGCGGTTTGGCTATCAGCCGCAAACCAACGTGATCGCCGCCGCGGGCCGGCACCTCGATGTGGTGTCGTTCAATTGCTACGACTTCGACGCCAGTCCGGTGATCGATGCCTATGCGGCAACCGGCAAGCCATGCCTGATTTCGGAATTTTCCTTTCGCGGCGACGATTCCGGCCTGCCGAATAGCCGCGGCGCCGGACCGCGGGTGGCCAGCCAGCGTGAGCGCGCGCAATGCTTCGAACGCTACGTGACGGCGGCGCTGCGCAAGCCGGCGGTGATCGGCTATCACTGGTTCGAACACGCCGATCAGCCGGCGGAGGGGCGCTTCGACGGCGAAAATTCGAACTTCGGCACGGTGACGATCAAGGACGAGGTCTACGCCGAGCTGACGGAAACCATGACCAGGGTCAACGCCGCGGCCGAACAAATTCACGCCGCTGCCGTTCCCGCGCAGACCTGACGGCAATCGCGGTCCGGCGTCGTCAGGCCTCGATGGCGGTCTGACCGGCTTCGGCCTCGAGCACGGCGGCCATGGTGCGAAACACGCTTGCCGGATTGACGCTGATCGAATCGATGCCGAGCCCGGTCAGGTAGCGCGCGATCTCCGGGTAGTTGGCGGGAGCCTCGCCGCAGATGCCGACATGGCGGCCATTGCGCTTGGCGCCGGCCACCGCCTGGCGGAACATCTCCAGCATGCCGGGATCGCGTTCATCGAAATCGAAGGCGACGATGTCGGAGTCCCGGTCGACCCCCAGCGTCAGCTGCGTGAGGTCATTGGAGCCGATGGAAAAGCCGTCGAACAGTTCAGCAAAGGCATCGATCTGGATCACGTTGTTCGGGATCTCGCACATGACGTAGATCTCGAGTCCGCCTTCGCCGCGCGTCAGCCCGTTGGCCGCCATGGTGGCGATCACCCGCTTGCCTTCCGCGACGGTCCGGCAGAACGGCACCATGACGCGCAGGTTGGACAGTCCCATGTCCTCGCGCACCCGGCGCAAGGCCGCGCATTCCAGGGCGAATCCGTCGGCGTAGGCGGGATGGCTGTAGCGCGCCGCGCCGCGGAATCCGAGCATCGGATTCTCCTCCTTCGGCTCGAACGCCTGGCCACCCAGCAGGCTGGCATATTCGTTGGTCTTGAAATCGGACAGCCGCACGATCACCGGCTTGGGATAGAAGGCTGCGGCGATGGTGCCGACGCCTTCCGCCAATTTCTGGACAAAGAACTCGGACGGGCTTTTGTAGCCCTTGACCAGACGCGCGATCGCGAGCCGCTCCTTGGTGGAGGCAATCCTGTCCGGCTTGAGCAGCGCCATCGGATGCACGCCGATGTGCTCGCTGATGATGAACTCCATGCGCGCGAGACCGACGCCCGCCTGCGGCTGCATCGCGGTGCGAAACGCCATTTCGGGGGTGCCGACATTCACCATGATGGCGGTGCGCGGCTGCTTCAGTTCGCTTACCGCGGTTCGCGTCACGTCGAAGGCCACCGCTCCGCGATAGACGTTGCCGGCATCGCCCTCGGCGCAGCAGATTGTGACGTCCGTTCCGGTCTTGAGCCGGTCGGTGGCATGGGTGGCGCCCACCACTGCGGGGATGCCGAGTTCGCGGGCGACAATGGCTGCATGGCAGGTCCGGCCACCCTTGTCGGTGATGACACCGGCCGCGATCTTCATCACCGGCTCCCAGTCCGGGCTGGTGGCCGGCGCCACCAGAATCTCGCCGGGCTTGAAGGCCGCCAGATCGCGCGCGGTCGCGATGCGGCGGACCCGGCCGGTGGCGATCTTCTCGCCGACGGCGCGGCCCGTAACGATCACCTCACCGCGCGCCTTGAGATTGTAGGTCTCGTAGAAGTCCGCCGAGCGCTGCGAGGCGACGGTCTCGGGGCGCGCCTGAATGATATAGAGTTTGCCGTCGGCGCCGTCCTTGGCCCACTCGATGTCCATCGGCATCGCGCCACCGGCATGTTTCGAATAGTGCGCCTCGATCCGCACGGCAATGTCCGCAAGGCTCAGTACCTCCGCATCGGAAATGCAGAACGCTTGCCGCTCGGCAGTCGGCACGTTGCGGGTCAGCGTCGCATGGCTGCCGCCGCGCTTGCCGTAGATCATGCGGACCTGTTTGGCCCCCAGTTTGCGCCGCAGCACGCGACGAAAACCCAGCTTGAGCGTCGGTTTGTGGACGTAGAACTCGTCGGGATCGACCTGGCCCTGCACGATGGTTTCGCCGAGGCCGTAGCAACCGGTGACGAACACCACGTCGCGAAATCCGGATTCAGTATCGAGGGTGAAGATGACGCCGCTGGCTGCCAAATCCGAGCGGACCATCTTCATCACCGCGACCGAGAGCGCGACCTTGAAATGATCGAAGCCGTTGTCGATCCGGTAGGAAATTGCGCGATCGGTGAAGATCGAGGCGAAGCAGCGCCGGCAGGCCTCGAACAGATCCTTCGGGCCGCGCACATTGAGATAGCTCTCGTGCTGGCCAGCAAAGCTGGCGGTCGGAAGATCCTCCGCTGTCGCCGAACTGCGCACCGCGACGGCGACGCCGGTCCCGGCCTCCCGTTCAAGCTGATGGTAGGCGTCCACGATCTGCTCGCGCAGAAGCGGCGTATCCATCGCCTTGTAGATGATCTCGCGCGCTTTGGCGGCGGTGCTGGCAAGCTGCCGGATCTTGCTCTTGTCGAGTCCGTCAAGGAGCCGGTGAAGCTGCTCCGCGACATCGCCCCGCAAGAGGGCATCGCGATAGGCGTCCGCCGTGATCGCGAAGCCGTTGGGGACGGCAACGCCTTCGGATGCGAGCATCGCATAGAGTTCGCCGAGCGACGCGGTCTTGCCGCCGACCAGTCCGACGTCGTCCAAGCCGATTTCGAGGAATGACCTGATATATCCCGACATGGGACCAACAGATCATGCCGGTTCCTCTGTGGTATTGAGGCAGGTCAAATTCGGTGGCAGCAGATGCGAGCGCTCCTTCCTCTCCCCGTGCGAAGCGAAGCTTCGCTTCGCACGGGGAGAGGGAAGCAAGCGAGTCTCAGATCCCTGACATCATGATGTATTTGATCTCGACATATTCTTCCATGCCGTGATGCGAGCCCTCGCGGCCGAGGCCGGACTCCTTGACGCCGCCGAACGGGGCGACCTCGGTGGTGATCAGCCCGGTGTTGACGCCGACCATGCCGGACTCCAAGGCTTCGGCGACGCGCCAGACGCGGCCGAGGTCGCGGGAATAGAAGTAGGAGGCGAGGCCGAACGGCGAGGCGTTGCACATGGCGATGACGTCGGCCTCGTCCTTGAAGCGAAACACCGGCGCCAGCGGGCCGAAGGTTTCCTCCTGCGATACCAGCGCGTCGGACTTGACGTTGGACAGCACGGTCGGCTCGAAGAAGGTGCCGCCGAGCGCGTGGCGCTTGCCGCCGGTGACGATCTTGGCGCCGCCCTTGACCGCGTCTGCGATGTGGCGCTCGACCTTCTCGATCGCCTCCATGTTGATCAGCGGCCCCTGGGTGACGCCGGCTTCGGTGCCGTCGCCGACCTTCATCGCGGCGACCTTCTTCGAGAGCTTCTCGACAAAGGCGTCGTAGATGCCGTCCTGGGCGTAAAGCCGGTTGGCGCAGACGCAGGTCTGGCCCATGTTGCGATACTTCGAGACCATGGCGCCGTCCACGGCGGCATCGATGTCGGCGTCGTCGAACACCACGAACGGCGCATTGCCGCCGAGTTCGAGGCCGAGCTTCTTCACGCCGACCGCGGCCTGCTTGTAGAGGATCTTGCCGACCTCGGTGGAGCCGGTGAAGCCGACGAAGCGCACGGCCGGATGTTCGCACAGCACCAGGCCGATTTCCGACGCCTTGCCGGTGACGATGTTGAGCACGCCCTTGGGCACGCCGGCGCGTTCGGCGAGCTCCGCCAGCGCCAGCGCTGACAGCGGCGTCTCGTTGGCCGGCTTGATCACCACGGTGCAGCCCGCAGCCAGCGCCGGCGAGACCTTGCGGGTGATCATGGAATTGGGGAAGTTCCATGGGGTGATGGCGCCGCACACGCCGATCGGCTGCTTGATCGCCAGCAGCCGGGCATCGGGCCGCTGCGTCGGGATGGTCTCGCCATAGACCCGGCGGGCTTCCTCGGCGAAGAATTCGATATAGGCGGCGCCGATGTCGACCTCGCCGAGCGCTTCCGCCAGCGGCTTGCCCTGTTCGGAGGTCAGAATCAGCGCCAGATCCTCGCGGTTGGCGATGATCAGCTCGAACCATTTGCGCAGGATGTTGGAACGCTGCTTGGCGGTGAATTTTGCCCATAGCGGGAAGGCGCGTTCGGCGGCTTCCACCGCCTGGGTCGTCTCTTTGGTGCCCATGCTCGGCACCCTGGCGAGTTCGACGCCGTTGACCGGATTGGTGACCGAGGTCGTGCCCGTGCCGGCCCATGTGCCATCGATATAGCACTGCTCGCGCAGCAGGGATGGGTCCTTGAGGCGGTCGCGCAGCGAAAGCGAGGCGGAGGACTGGCGTGCGGCGGCGGGCGGATTCATGGGCATTCTCCTCAAAGTGTCGCTGACTTCAGCTGTCGCGGACTTGTAGAGGAGTATAGGCCGGATTGCGCCGTCGCGCAGCGTATACCTGCTATCGCAGGCGATACCGGGCTATCGCAAGGGATAGCAGGCTATCGCAGGGGCATTACGCCGCGCCGCGCAGATAGGTCTCGCGGCGGTCGATCATCCTGGCGGCGGCGATCCGCGCATTGGCGCGGCTGGTGGTGGCGAAGGTGCGGTATTCCAGGTCCGGCAGCATCGTGCTGTCGCGCCGGCCAAACCACGAAATGAAGGATTTGGGCGGCGCGGAGATCTTCGCCAGCGCCTCCGCCAAGTTATCGGCGGCGTCGAAGGCGAACAGCGCGCCGGTCATGGCATGGCGGACTTCGAAGATTCCGGGCCCGACCGGGGCTTCGATGTTCTCGCCACGGGATGCGCGGGGGTAGCGTTTCCATTCGGTCCAGTTGGCAATCATCGTCGGTCTCCGCAGCATGGCTGCAACAAATTTCATCTTTGGTCGGCGCGGCGCGTTTCGCATGCCGCATTTTGAACACGCATCGGCAATGTTTGTTCCGAAGCTGCGGCTTCCGCGGGCCCAAACCCTGCACGTGGTCACGATCTAGGTCGCGAATGCCCGAATTGCTTGTCCAATTCGAACCATTTCCGGTGAATCCGCCGCTGCGGCGATCACAACTCGGTGCGCGATCGTTCGTCGCCGACTGCAGCGCGGCGGTTCATGCCAAATGCGCCGCAACATCGATATTTCTTGCCGGTAATGTTGGCGGGGGCGACAATCCAGCCCAGAAAAAACGGGAGGACACCATGCAGATCGGGAGTGAGATCGATCAGGCACTGCGCCAGGCCAGCGACGCCCGGGACATTCCCGGCGTGGTGGCGATGGCCGCGACGGGTGACGAGGTGATTTACCAAGGGGCGTTCGGCAAACGCGACCTGTCCAGGGACCAGCCGATGACCGAGGACAGCGTGTTCTGGATCGCCTCCATGACCAAGGCCATCACCGCCGCGGCGGCGATGCAGCTGGTGGAGCAGGGCCGGCTGTCGCTGGACGCTCCGATCGGCGCCGTGCTGCCGGACCTCGGAGCGCCCCAGGTGCTGGAAGGGTTCGATGCCAATGGCGCGCCGTTGCTGCGGCCGGCGCGCAACGAGATCACGCTGCGTCACCTGCTGACCCACACTGCCGGCTTTTGCTACAATATGTGGAACGGCGACATGGTGCGCTACCTGGACAAGACCGGGCTGCCACCGGTCACCAGCTGCAAGACCGATGCGCTGAAAGTGCCGCTGACGTCGGACCCCGGGACGCGCTGGGAATACGGCATCAACATCGACTTTGTCGGCCAGGCGGTGGAAGCGGTGAGCGGCATCCGGCTCGACGCCTATTTGCACGACCACCTGTTCGCGCCGCTGGGGATGACCGATACCGGCTTCCGGATCGGCGATTCGCAGCGCGCCCGGCTGGTCGCCATGCATGCCCGCGGCGAGGACGGATCGCTGACGCCGATTCCGTTCGAGCTGGAGCAAGACCCGGAATTCCACATGGGCGGCGGCGGGCTGTACGGCACCGCCGGCGACTATATCAAGTTCGTGCAGATGATCCTGAACGGGGGTCGCGCCGGCGGGCAGCAGGTGCTGAAGCCCGAGACCGTGGCGCTGATGGGCCAGAACCACATCGGCGACCTCACCATGACCCGGATGACCTCGGCGGTGGCGTTCGCCACCAACGACGTCGATCTGTATCCCGGGATGGACAAGAAATGGGGCCTCAGTTTCATGATCAACAGCGCCGAGACGGCGGAGGGCCGCAGCGCCGGCAGCCTGGCCTGGGCCGGCCTCGCCAACACCTATTACTGGATCGACCCGGCGCGCGACGTCGCCGGGGTGATCCTGATGCAGGTGCTGCCCTTCGCCGATGCGAAATGCCTGGAAACCTTCGCCGGCTTCGAGCGCGGCGTCTATGCCGGCCTCAATGCGGCGCAGCGGGCGGCATGAGGCCGCCTAAACCGGTAGCCCGTTCTGCTGCGCCAGCTCCTTCAGCGACACCTGCGGACGGGCGCCGATGTGCTGGATCACCTCGGCGGCGGCGAGGGCGCCGAGGCGGCCGCAGTCATGGTGGCTGGCCAAGCGGGCGAGGCCGAACAGAAAGCCCGCCGCAAACAAATCCCCGGCGCCGGTGGTATCGACGAGCTTGTCGATCGGGAAGGCGGGCACCGCGACCACGCCGTCCTTCGACGCCACGACGCAGCCCTTCTCCGAGCGGGTGACCACGCCGAGCTTCACGTCGCTGCGCAGCTGGCCCAGCGCGGTGTCGAAATCCGAGGTCTGGTACAGCGCGTGCAGTTCCGATTCGTTGGCAAAGATCGTGTCGACGGTGCCGCTGCGCATCAGCTCGAGGAATTCGTCGCGATAGCGGTCGACGCAGAAGGCGTCGGACAATGTCAGCGCAACCTGGCGGTTGGCGCCATGGGCGATCTTGGAGGCCTTGAGGAATGCTTCCTTGGCGCTCTTGGGATCCCACAGATAGCCTTCGAGATAGACCATGGCCGAGGCCGCGATCTCGGCCGGGTCGATATCGTCGGGGGTGAGGTCCTGCGCCGCGCCGAGATAGGTGTTCATGGTGCGCTCGCCGTCCGGCGTCACCAGGATGTAGGAACAGCCGGTGGCCGGGCCGCCGGTGGCGGCCGGGGTCGAAAAGGCGACGCCGGCGGCGCGGATATCGTGGCTGTAGAGCTTGCCGATCTGGTCGTCCTTGACCTTGCCCACATAGGCGGCGCGGGCGCCGAGGCCGGCAATTCCGACAATGGTATTGGCGGCCGATCCGCCGGACATTTCGGTAGCCGGGCCCATGGCCCCGTAGATCGCCAGCGCGCGCGCCTCGTCGATCAGCGCCATGCCGCCCTTGGTCATCCCGTGGGCCGCAAGGAAGCTCTCGTCGGTCTGCACCAGCACGTCGAAAATCGCGTTGCCGATCCCGAGCACGTCGTATTTTGCTGAAGTCATTAAGAATATCCGGTTGCGGCAATTGCGGTTGCGCGGGAAATCCGGTCCAAGTCTGCGGGACTGGACGGGCTTTGCGGGGTGCTGCGACCTATCACTTCCGCCCTCCGCCAGCAAGCTTGGCCCGATTAGAATGCCGCCATGATCCGTTCCATCCTGACCGTTTCCATGGGCACGCTGGCATCGCGGCTGCTGGGTTTTGCCCGCGATGCCATGCTGGCGGCGCTGCTCGGAGCCGGGCCGGTGGCCGACGCCTTTCTGGTCGCGTTCCAGTTGGTCAATGTGGTTCGGCGGCTGCTCACCGAGGGCGCGCTGAATGCCGCCCTGATCCCGGCCTGGCTGCGGATACGTTCCGTCGAGGGCGCGGCTGCTGCGGCGGCCTTCGCGGGCCGTGTGCTCGGTACGCTGAGCGCCGCGCTGGTGATCGCCACCCTGATCCTCGGCGTCGCCATGCCGCCGCTGATCGCGCTGCTGGCGCCGGGCTTCGTCGGAACCGCAACGCTGCAACTGGCGGTCGATGATGCCCGGCTGATGCTGCCCTATCTGGCCTTTGCCGGGCCGGTGGCGGTGATGATGGGCCTGCGCAATGCGCAGCACCGCTTTGCGCTCACGGCCTTTTCGCCCGCGCTGTTCAATCTCGCGCTGATCCTCGTCACCGCCGTGCTGTTGCTGCGGCGGAACGACGCCGCGTCGGCTGCAACGCTGATGGCGGCGACCGTTGGCGTTGCCGGCCTGCTGCAGCTCGGCATGTTTGCGCTGCGCAGTGGCGATGGGGCGGCCACGCCGCTGCGGCTGACGTACGATGCGCAGATGCGCGGGTTCTTGCGCAAGGCGATGCCCGGGATGGTCGCCAATTCCGGCCCGCAGCTGCTGATCGTGGCCGGCGCGATCATCGCATCAAACGCGCCGTCGGCGGTGTCGTGGCTGTACTTCGCCAACCGGCTGATCGAACTGCCACTCGGCATCGTCGGCACCGCGATGGGCACGGTGCTGGTGCCGGAGCTGACCCGCGCGGTGCGCTCCGGAGATCCTGCTGCCATCCATGCCGCCGAATCGCGCGGCCTCGAACTCGCGGTCGGTCTGGCGCTGCCGGCGACGCTCGGCCTGATGGTGCTGAGCGCGCCGATCGTCAGGCTGCTGTTCGAGCACGGCGCCTTCACCGCGGTCGATAGCCTTGCCACCGCGCAGGCACTGACGCTGCTGGCACTCGGCCTGCCGGCTCATGTGCTGGTCAAGGCGCTGGCACCCGCGTTCTTCGCCCGCGACGATACCATGACGCCGCTGATTGCCACGCTGGCGGGGCTGACTGTGGCGGTCTTCGCTGCATGGCTGCTCCGCGCATCCGGCGTCGCCGGCATTGCGGCCAGCATCGCGTTGGGGGCCTGGAGCTGTGCAGGAATTCTGGTCATGCGCGGCCGCGCGACTTTCAGCTTCTCCATCGATCCCGCCGCGCGACAACGGCTGCCGCGGATCGTGCTGGCAGCGCTGACTATGGGTGGCGTGCTGTGGCTGGCGGCGCATCAAGTGTGGCCATTGGCGGTTGCCGCGCATGGTCTGGCGCAGGCGGCGCTGCTCGGCCTGCTGATCGCCGGCGGGGTAGCGGTCTACGCATTGCTGCTGACACTGCTCGGCGTCGCCACGCCGGCAGGCGCGCTGCGCGCATTCCGGCAATCCCGCGTGAGCGACTTGCGCGGCTAGGCCTCGCGTGGCAAGGGACGGCGGATAGCACCGAGTCCACATCGGCGCGCATGGGAACAGCATGATGGCGATCACCGAACGGGTTTTTTCTGGCGTCCAGCCGACGGGCAATCTGCACCTCGGCAACTACCTTGGCGCCATCGTCAATTTCGTCAAACTGCAGGAGACGCACAACTGCGTGTACTGCGTGGTGGACATGCATGCCATCACCGTGCCCGTGGCGGTGTGGGGCGGCCCCGATGAGCTGCGCCGCAACACTCGCGAGGTCACTGCGGCCTTCATCGCGTCCGGCATCAACCCGACCACACAGATCATCTTCAACCAGAGCCAGGTCTCGGGCCATGCCGAACTGGCCTGGATCTTCAACTGCGTCGCCCGTCTCGGCTGGCTGAACCGCATGACCCAGTTCAAGGAAAAGGCCGGCAAGGACCGCGAGAACGCCTCGGTCGGCCTGTACGATTACCCCGTGCTGATGGCCGCGGACATCCTGTTGTACCGCGCCACCCACGTGCCTGTCGGCGAGGACCAGAAGCAGCATCTCGAACTGTGCCGCGACATCGCCCAGAAGTTCAACAATGACTTCTCCGAGTCGATCGCGGCGCAGGGCCACAACGGCAACTACTTCCCGATGCCGGAGCCGGTGATCACCGGCGCCGCGACCCGCGTCATGAGCCTGCGCGACGGCACCAAGAAAATGTCGAAGTCGGATGCGTCCGACAATTCGCGCATCAACCTCACCGACGATGCCGATACGATCGCGCAAAAGATCCGCCGCGCCAAGACCGATCCGGAGCCGCTGCCGTCGGAAGAGGAAGGCCTCAAGCCGCGCCCGGAGGCCGACAACCTCGTCGGTATCTACGCAGCGCTGGCCGACAAGCCGAAAGCGGATGTGTTGCGCGAATTCGGCGGCGCGCAATTCTCCGGCTTCAAGTCCAGCCTGGCCGAACTCGCAGTGAGCAAGCTGGCGCCGATAGCCGCCGAGATGAAGCGTCTGACCGGCGATCCCGGCTATGTGGATTCGGTGCTGGCCGACGGCGCCGCGCGCGCCGATGCGATCTCCTCCGAGACCATCAATGCGGTGAAGGACATCGTCGGCATGGTCCGCAAGCGATAGGGCCTCGCCCGCGCCGTCCGGCATTATGGCGTTTTCTTGTTTCGGACATCGTCCCAAACAAGCTCGCGGTTGACAGCCGGCGAGGGCCCCATGAATGGTGCGGGTGAGTAACGCATCTTTCATCCGGCCTTTTGCGGAAGCCAAAGCGGCGAGGCGAGCCATTCGCGCGCCGCGGCGGTGAGCTTTTGCGGACCCGGGCTTTGCCGGGGGCTGCTGACGACGGCCGCCATTGAAACGGCGGCCGTCGTCGCGTCGGTCTCCAGAGGACCACACCTATGTATAATATTCGGCGTCTTGCGATCGTCGGGACGTTGATCGTCGTCGCCGCTGCAGGCTGGGCGGTCAAGACCAGATGGTTTCCGGCGAAGGCCGTGAGCGTGGTGACGTCGCCGGTGAAGCGCGGCGACATCGAGGAGACCGTGCTGGCGACCGGCATTCTGAAGCCCGTCAAGATGGTCGCCGTCGGTGCCCAGGTGTCCGGGCGCGTGATTTCGCTGAAGGTCGCCGTCGGCCAAGAGGTCAGACGGGGCGACCTGATTGCCCAGATTGATCCGGTCACCAAGCAGAATGATCTGCGCACCTCGGAGGCGTCGCTGGACAACACGCGCGCGCAAAAGGTGGAGAAGGAAGCCACCCTCGTCCAGGCCGAGGCAGCGCTGGCCCGCCAGCAGATAACGCTCGCGCAAAAGGCATCGTCGCGCGCCGACTTCGAGACCGCGGAAGCCACCGTGAAGCAGACCCGCGCCCAGATTGCCGCGCTCGACGCGCAGATCATGCAGGCCGTCGTCTCGGTGGAGACCGCCCGCGTCAATCTCGACTACACCAGGATCACGGCGCCGATCGACGGCACCGTGCTGGCCGTTGTGACCCAGGAGGGGCAGACCGTGAATGCGGTGCAGTCGGCACCGACCATCGTGGTCCTCGGCCAGGTCGAGGTCATGACCATCCGCGCCGAAATCTCCGAAGTCGACGTGATCAAGGTCAGGCCCGGCCAGACCGTTTACTTCAACATTCTCGGAGACCCCGATCGCCGCTATGCGGCGGCGCTCGATTCCATCGAGCCGGCGCCGGAATCGATCAAGAACGACAGCAGCTTCAGCTCGACGAGTACCACCTCGACCAGCTCCTCCTCTTCCTCGTCATCCACGACATCGGCGATCTACTACAACGGCATCTTCAGAGCGCCGAATGCCGACGGGCGCCTGCTGACCTACATGACGGCGGAAGTTCATATCGTGGTCGCCGAGGCGAAGAATGCGCTGACGGTACCCTCGGCGGCGCTGGCGCAGCGCCAGAGCGACGGCAGCTATCTGGTGCAGGTCGCGGATGCTGCGGGCGCGGTGTCGTCGCGCCCCGTCAGGATCGGCATCAACAACAAGCTGATGGCGGAAGTGCTGTCCGGCCTGGCGGAGAACGAACAGGTGGTGGTGCGCAAGAGCAGCGCCGAGACGAGTACGCAGTCATCGGGCGCGTCCGGTCCGCCGCCGCAGGGAATGTAGCCATGGCCGGTCCCATGATTGCCCTGCGCAAGCTGCGTCGGGAATTTCCGTCCGGGGAGGGCGCGGTGGTCGCGCTCAACGACGTCGATCTGACCATCGAGGCCGGCGAGATGGTGGCCATCATGGGCGCGTCGGGCTCCGGCAAATCCACGTTGATGAATATCCTCGGATGTCTCGACCGGCCGACTTCGGGCAGCTATCTGATTGCCGGTCAGGAAGCCGCAACGCTCGATCCCGACGAATTGGCGGCGCTGCGGCGCGAGCATTTCGGCTTCATCTTCCAGCGCTACCACCTGCTGCCGGCGCTCTCAGCGATAGGCAACGTCGAAATCCCGGCGATCTATGCCGGCCAGCCGGCCGACAAACGGCGTGCGCGCGCCAGGAGCCTGCTGGACCGGCTCGGCATTGTCGACCGTGCCAGCCATCGGCCCAACCAGTTGTCCGGCGGGCAGCAGCAGCGGGTATCGATCGCCCGCGCGCTCATGAACGGCGCCAACGTCATTCTGGCTGATGAGCCCACCGGCGCGCTCGATAGTCGCAGCGGCGACGAGGTGTTGCGGATTCTCGACGAGCTGCATGCCGAGGGCAAGACCGTCATCATCGTGACCCACGACGCCGCCGTGGCGGCGCGGGCCCGGCGTGTCATCGAGTTGCGCGACGGCGTCGTCATTTCCGACCGCACCAGCGGAAGAGACGCTGTCGCCGCGGCGCCCACAACCGGCGCGGCCCGGCCTCAGACATCGCGGTGGCGCTGGCAAGGCATGCTGGATCGCACTGGCGAAGCCTTCCGCATGGCCGTGCTGGCGATGGCGGCGCACCGGCTCCGCACCTTCCTGACTATGCTCGGCATCATCATCGGAATAGCATCGGTGGTCTCCGTCGTTGCGCTCGGCGATGCCGCCAAGCGCAAGGTGCTGTCCGACATCAGCAGTCTCGGTACCAATACGATCGAGATCTTTCCCGGCAAGGATATCGGCGATGTGCGCTCGTCGAAAATCAAGACCCTGGTGGTCGCCGACGCCAAGGCGCTGTTGCAGCAGCCCTATGTCGATGGCGTCACGCCGACGGTATCGACCAGCAGCACGCTGCGCTACGGCCCGCTGGAAGCCAGCGCCCTCGTCAACGGCGTTGGCGAGCAGTATTTTTCCGTCAAGGGCACCAAGCTTTCGGCCGGCGCATTCTTCGACGCGGCCGGGTTGCGCGACTTCCAGCAGGATGTGGTCATCGACGAAAAGACCCGGCAGACATTTTTTGCCGACGATGCCGACGGTCCGATCGGAAAGGTGATCCTGGTCGGGAGCGTGCCGTGCCGGATCGTCGGCGTCACGCAGCAGCAAGTGGGTGGGTTCGGCTCCAGCCAGAATCTGTCGGTATACCTGCCCTATACCACCGTGCAGGCGCGGTTCCTCGGCAGCAGCTCGCTGCGCAGTATCCTGCTGCGGGTCAAAGACGACATCGCGACGGACGAGGCGGAGCGCGATGTCACCCGGTTCCTGACGCAGCGCCATCGCATCAAGGATTTCGGGATTCTCAATACCGACGACATCCGCAAGACCATCACCCGCACCACCGAGACGCTGACAATGATGATTGCCGCCATCGCCGTGATTTCGCTGGTCGTCGGCGGCATCGGCGTGATGAACATCATGCTGGTATCGGTCTCCGAACGCATCGGCGAGATCGGCGTCCGCATGGCGGTTGGCGCCCGGCGCAGCGATATCCTGCAGCAATTCCTGATCGAGGCGGTGATGGTCTGCTTCGTCGGCGGCGCGCTCGGGGTCTGCGTCGCCTTTGGCCTTGCCGAAATATTCAATGCGCTGGTACCGAATTTCAAGCTGAGCTTTTCCGCGAGCTCGCTCGCCGCGGCGTTTCTTTGCTCGACCGGGATCGGGGTTGTCTTCGGCTATCTGCCCGCTCGCCAGGCCTCGTTCCTTGACCCGCTGGCGGCGCTGTCGCGCGATTGACATGAATCGACGGACGATTTCGGATTGGTGAATGCGGCCGTTGCCCGCGATCACGCCGGCGCGCTTGTCGAAAGCTGCCGCGCCGTGCCAGCATGACGCTCTTGCGCCATCTCCGCGCGGTTCAGCATCGGGACATGGATGAGCACCCAGCGAAAAAGCTATGAGACCGGCCACAGGCCGAAATGCCTGGTGGTCGTCGATGACACAGAGGAATGGGACCGTGCGGTCTATTACGCCAGCCGCTGGGCCGTCCGCGTGGGCGGCGGCGTGGTGATGCTGCGGGTGATCGAGACCGAGGACCTCAACCAGCAATGGCTGGGCGTGGCCGACATCATGCGCGCCGAAGCCGAGGAGGGCGCCAACGCCGCCCTCGACCGCGCCGCTGGCCGCGCCAACGGCATCGCGGCGATCACACCCGAGCGGGTGATTCGCGAGGGCGATACCACCGAGCAGATCCTCGACGTGATCGACAAGGACGTCGACATCACCATGCTGGTGCTGGCGGCGTCGGCCGGCCCCGAGGGACCCGGGCCGATCGTCACCATGATGGCCAAGCTGGTCGGTGGGTTCCCGATCCCGGTGACCATAGTGCCCGGCAGCCTTTCCGACGCCGAGATCGACGCGCTGTCGTAGCCACCCGTCGTTCCCGCGTCCGGTGCAGTGGCTGCACCGAGCCCCCGGACCCCGGAGATGTGTTGTTGAGCCATATCGAGGTTCCGGGTTCGCTCAGGCTGCACCCTCGCGCCCCGGAACGACACGTCCGCCCTCTTGATCGTGCGTTCTCCGTGGCCATCTGCTACACAGCTTCATCCTCACCCCGCACGTGCCGGCCTTGAACCGGCGATGTACCGGAGATTGCTCATGTTTATCCAGACCGAAGCCACCCCGAACCCGGCCACCCTGAAGTTCATCCCGGGTCGCGACGTGCTTGCCAGCGGCACCATGGAATTCACCTCGCGCGCGGCGGCCGCCGCCTCGCCGCTGGCGGAGCGGCTGTTCGACGTGCCCGGCGTCACCAGCGTGTTCTATGGCTCGGATTTCGTCACCGTGACCAAGGACGCCAGCGACTGGCAGCACATGAAGCCGGCGATCCTCGGCGCCATCATGGAACACTACATGTCCGGCGGTCCGCTGATGGCCGATGGCAGCGTGTCTGGCGACGTCGAGATCAGTGGCGAGGAAGAGTTCTTTGCCGAGGCCGACGCCGAGACGGTGGAGATCATCAAGGACCTGATCGAGACGAGGGTACGCCCGGCGGTGGCCAATGACGGCGGCGACATCACCTTCCGCGGCTTCAAGGACGGCATCGTCTATCTCAACATGAAGGGCTCCTGCGCCGGCTGCCCGTCGTCCACGGCGACCCTGCAGCACGGCATCCAGAACCTGCTCAAGCACTTCGTGCCGGACGTGGTCGAAGTCCGCCCGATGTAGAGCGGCGTGCCGCCCCGGCCGCGCGTGGCGCGGCCGGCCTCAAGAGCGATCGGGCCGCGCCTCTAGCGCCCGATGCTCGCAGCCTCGGCTGCTGCTCGCTGCATGCTCGACGACATCTCGCTGGTGACCGTGCTCTGTTCTTCGACGGCCGCAGCCGTGGCCGTCACGTATTCGCTGACGTTCTGGATCTCCTGCTTGATCGCAATCAATGCGGCGAGCACATCGCCGGAAATGCCGTTCAGGCTGCCGATCTCGCTGCCGATCTTGTCGGTGGCCTGTTTGGCCTGGTTGGCGAGATTCTTCACCTCGGATGCGACCACCGCAAAGCCGCGGCCGGCTTCGCCCGCGCGCGCAGACTCGATGGTTGCGTTGAGAGCGAGCAGATTGATCTGCCCGGTGATATTGCCGATCAGTTCGACGATGCCGCTCATGGCCTGCGCCGCAGAGCTGAGGCGCTGGGCCTGTTCGTCGGCCTGCTCGACCTTGCTCACCGCCGACATCGCGGTGTTCTTCGATTTCATCATCGCCTCGGAGATTTCGCGCACCGAGGCGTTTAGTTCCTCGGCGCCGGCCGCGACGGATTCCATCATTCCGCGGACCCGTTCGCTCTTCATGCGGGCAATCACCTGATCGGTGGTGTCGGTCGCATATTTGACGACCTTGAACGGCTTGCCATTGAGGTCGAGAATTGGATTGTAGGACGCCTGGATCCAGACTTCCTTGCCGCCCTTGCCGATCCGCTTGTATTCGGCGGCCTGGTATTCGCCGCGATTTAGGGCGGCCCAGAATTCGCGATAGGCTGCGCCGTCACGCTCCGACGGATCGACGAACAGGCTGTGATGCTTGCCCTTGATCTCGCCCAACGAATAGCCGAGCGCGCGCAGGAAATTGTCGTTGGCGGTGAGCACGTTGCCGTTCATGTCGAACTCGATAACCGCCTGCGATTTCCCGATCGCGGCGATCTGGCCGGCAAGGTCGGCGTTCCTGAGTTTTTGCTCGGTCACGTCGGTGGCAAACTTGACGACCTTGTAGGGCTTGCCGTTGCCGTCGAGGATCGGATTGTAGGAGGCGAGAATCCAGACCTCCCTGCCGTCCTTGCCGATCCGCTTGTATTCGGCGGCCTGGTAGTCGCCGCGGTTCAGGCTCGCCCAGAATTCGCGATAGGCGGCGCTGTCACGCATCGCGGGTTCGACGAACAGGCTGTGGTGCTTGCCCTTGATCTCTCCCATTGTGTAGCCGAGGGCCTTCAGAAAACTATCGTTGGCAGTAATGATGGTGCCGTCCATCTGGAATTCGATGACCGCCTGGGAGCGGCCGATCGCGGCGACTTTCGCCATGGATTCCATGTCTTGTAGCCGCAGCGTCGCATCGGCCCATTCAACCACCGTGCCCGAACGCTTGCCGTCCTTCTCCCTGACGGGCGTAGCGACGAGGTCGAAAATTCTGCCGCCGACAGTGATCGTGGCGCGATACGTCGCCTTCAGGCTGTCGAGCATCTGGCGCTGATGGGCGGGATTCTTGTGAAAGACGTCGATATTGCTGCCGATCAGATTCGCAACGCCGAAGCGCGGCAGGTCCTTCCGGATATCGGCTTCGGCTTCGCTCAGCAGACCGACGACAGCCTCGTTCATGTAGATGATATTGTGGTCCGCATCGGCGACCATCACATTTGCAGTCAACATATCCGTCGCGAGGGATTTGGCGTGCTCGCTTCTGGTCGGGCGGCGATTGAACATGATTTTAGTTCCAATGTTGTCGGGACATTTGCGCGCCGTTCGATATTTGAAATGCAAATGGGCAGGCGCGATGGGACGATAAACTGTCGAGCTTATCATGGTGTCGATTCGCCAAGATTCTGTTAAACATGAGTCCCGTAGAAGTGCGGGAATCTCCTGCAACTACAAAGTGATGCATCGTGGTCAGAAAACCGCTGCGCCGCGTCTCCGTGTACTGTTCCGATACGGGCGGTGCGAAGCCGGTACGAGGCGCGCACATCGACGTTGCCCACCGACATTGCCCACCAAATCGCTGCTATCTCTACGGGATCTGCCGCGCCGCGTGGACGCGCCAAAGAAATGAGTTGTGGGTAGCGTGCGCAATTGCGCGCAGGTCATGCTAGAGGTTGTCCATGCTGATCCTCGCCATCGACCCCGCCGCCGACCGCTGGCGCGAGATCTCCTTCCCCGCCGATTCCGGCGGCGTCAACGCCATCATCGCCGACCCCGCCACCGCCGGTCGTTTCTACCTCGCCCGCAAAGAAGGCGGTCTCTGGCGCAGCGACGACGGCGGCGCCGCACCGCCCGGTGCGCCACCCGCGGCCGCAGGCTCCTTGCCCTTGCCGCACGCCGTCAGCGCGAACACGGCCATGACCACCGTCCCGGCGGCCACCAGGCGCCACGAAGACAACGAACGACGTGAAGAGACATGCGATTGCGGCATGTGATTCCTTTTGATTCAAAAAAGGGGGCAACGCCCGAAGGCTTGATCGCCGTCAAGGCCAGGCGGCCGGATGGGTCATCGGAAGCCGGCTAGTTTACATACATTCGTGCATGTATAGTTCATCGACTCGGTATCCGAGCAATTCTTTCAGGAGACACATTGGCCCGCCATACGAAGGAAGAGGCTCTCGCCACACGCCACCGGCTGCTCGACGCGGCCGAGCTGCTGTTCCAGGCGCAGGGCGTTTCCCAGACCTCGCTGCAGCAGATCGCCCAACGGGCGGGTGCGACGCGGGGCGCCATCTATTGGCACTTCAAGGACAAGGCCGACCTCTTCAACGCGATGATGGAACGCGTCACCCTGCCCCTCGAGGCCGCAGCGCAAGCCACCGGCCAGAGCGAGGCCGACCCGCTGCGCGAGGTCGAACGGGTGCTGGTGGCGGCCCTCAAGCTGATGACGACCGACCTGCAGGTGCGCCGCGTCTTCGAAGTGGCGACGCACAAGGTCGAGTACACGGCGGAAATGCAGTCAGTGCAGCAACGCCACCTCGATGCGCGCAACGCCTGCGTGACCGACTTCGAGCGCGCCCTGCGCCTGGCCGCGCGCCGCCAGCACGTCCGCCTCGCGGTGCCCGCGGCCGTGGCCGCACAAGGCCTGCACGCCCTGGTGAGCGGCCTGATCCAGAACTGGCTGCTCGACCCCGATGCCTTCGAGCTCGTGCAGACCGGCCGGCGTGCCTTCAGCGTGTACGTGGCCGGCCTCGGCTTCGGCCGGCTGCCCTCCGCCGCCGACGTTCAAACCGCGCCCTGCCCACTGGCCGCCTGATGGGCGATAATCAGCGGCTCGCGGTATGTGCCGCGAGCCTTTCTCGCTGTATTTCAACGGATAGAATTCGGCCCTCCGAAGGCTGAGATCCAGGTTCGATTCCTGGCGGCGGGACCAAACATTAGCCCGGACACTTTCAAAGGTGTCCGGGCTTTTTGTTTTCTCCCCTGAAAGTGATGAAATTGCACGTGACCCGGTCCATCTGAGCCCGGTCACATCCGATGCTGATGACGGTACTTTTCACGGTATCTTGGCAGATGCCGTGAGAAGATACCGTCATGCCACTCTCAGACACCGCATGCCGCAACGCAAAGCTGACGGAAAAGCCCCGCAAGCTAGCCGACGCCGACGGCATGTACCTGCTCGTGAACAAGTCCGGGAAGTACTGGCGTTGGGACTTCCGTTTCGCCACCAAGCGAAAGACGATGGCGCTTGGCGTATACCCCGAAGTGAGCCTGCTGCAAGCGCGGGAGCGCCTACAGCGAAACCGAGCGGTACTGGCCTCTGGCATTGATCCAATGGCTCACCGCGCGATAACCAAGAACAGCTCAGATCAGGGTGCGGTCACCACGTTCGAACTGCTAGCGCGGGAGTGGCTACTACATCAGGCAGGTCGCTGGGAACCGATTACGCTGCAGCGGGCGCTTGCGTCGTTGGAGGCCAACATATTTCCCGCACTAGGCCAGATGCCTGCCGCAGCGATCACACCGCGACAGGTGATGGACGTTATCAAGACGATCGAAATGCGGGGTGCGGCAGAGATTGCGTCTCGGGTTTTGCAGCGGATCAAATCGGTCTATCGGTACGGGGTAACTCACCAGCACATCAGCAGCAACCCAATGGTGGATCTTGTACCCGCCGACATCCTCAAGCCGCGCCGGGTGAATCATCGCCCCGCGCTGAGCGCGTCGGAGCTTCCGCACTTCATTCGAAAGCTTGATGAGTACGCGGGTAACGCGCAGACTAGCAACGGCTTTGGTGAACGGGATCGAGTGGCTTTCGGACGCCACCTCGAAGGCAGTGAGCTTGCGCATCGACCTGCATTGGGAGGAAAAGCCCCCTGAGCCCTTTCGGCCGTATCGCAAATCTGATCTTCAAGTGCTTGAGAGGTTCATGCCAGCGCGCGAACAGTTTCAGGCGCATCTCAGGGTGAAGTTTGGCGACCGCCTCCTTGCTTCTGCATGGTGCATCGAACACGGCGTGAAGACCCGCTTTCATGCCCATTACTGGATCCTCCTCGTGCCAAATGGACACACGGACGCGGAGGCCGTGGTCGAAGAGCTCGGGGATCCGCGCGCTCTTCTACGACAAAACGCGCGACGACCTCGACATCGCGCTGCAAAAGCTCGCAGGACTGAAAGTTGCCCTCTTCAAAAGCTACACCGGCGCCTGGTCGGTTTTCGAAGGCAGTGACTTTGACATCGACGCGGCTATCGCTCAGGCTCTGGCTGCCTCGCCTGGGGTCGACTATGCACGCCTCGCCCAACTCATGGGACTGCATCCCGTCGTGGCCAAGCGGCACTATCACGAGACAGGCTCCATGCGCTGGATGGAGCTCTCACTATGCAGTATCGAACAGGCTGAGAAGGTCGCCGCTGATTTCCGACCAAAGAAAGGCGAGTTCGGGACCTTTAGCCGAGGACCATATTGGCGCACAGGGCCAGCAGATCGCGTATGGGGAGATGGAGGCCATTGAGGCGAGCGATCTCGACCAGATCACCAAGACGGCGAGCGAGCTGCCCGCCAGGCGCCCAAGCACGGATGAATTCATCCGGTACCGGCCCTGCTCCTTCACCAGGTCCAGGTAGGCGAAGCGCTGGTTGAGATCACGCTGCACGGTCCTCAGGTCCACCCCAAATTCCGCGGCCAGTGCGCGAGGCTCCAGATGCTCGCCCCGATTGAGCTTCACCAGAATTTCCGTCAGCCGATAGACCAGCGTGTCATGGCCTTGGCGCGCGCGCAGGGACGAATTCATCTTTCGATTCTGCGTCAAGCCCAACGACGCTCCGACGAGGTCCACTTTCGCGACAGCGCGCCAGGATCGCCTCTCGGCGATCGCTATGCTCGCGCGCATGAAAACCCTCGCCTCCTACCGCCTGCTGCTCATTGCCGTGCTGCTGGCCGTCATCTCCTGTGCATGGCTTCCCTGGTTGAACGAGTCGGCGGATACGCACACCCGGCACGGGCTGAAACGCTCGCTCACGACGTTTGCTGCGGCGCGCGCACTGGGTGCAGCACTGTCCGTTGTGCAGGGAACGGAGCTGAGCATCGAGCCGATCGGCATGGGAGTCACAATGACCCCAGGGCAGATGCTCCGACCGATCAATGAACTTGTGGACAAGTTCGCGGACATGATGCTCTTCGCCAGCGTCGCGTTCGGCGTGCAACTCCTCCTGCTTCAATTTGGTGGCCATGTAGCCGTGGCCACCGGACTCACCGTCGCCATGCTCGCCTGGGCCACTCTCCGGTGGCGCGGAGCCGACGGTGCCGCAATGCGCTGGCTGCAGCCAGCGCTTGTCATCTTGCTGATGGCCCGCTTTGCGGTTCCGCTCACGTCGCTCATTAGCGAAGGGGCGTACCACGCGTTCATGAAGCCGGGCTACGAGACGGCCTATCTGACGATCGAGGGCTCGGTTAAGGCCGTTCCGGGCGCCACTTCGGAACTGCCCGAATCTAAGGGTGGCATCTTCGAACGCTTCAGAACTCTGAAGAACAAGGTGTCCGAGTTGCGTGAAAGCTACCGGGCCCTCGGCGAGGCGGCGAAGCTATGGACGGATCGGATCGTCGACCTGATCGCCATCTTCGTCGTGCAGACGGTATTGGTCCCGCTCACCTTCCTTTGGCTGTGCTGGCGGCTCGCAAGGACTATCACCTCCCCGGGGACAGCATGGACTTACGCAGCAGCAAGAAGCCCGTTTCCTGGGAGCGCCTGACCTAACGCGTACCAATCGCTTGCTCGACGCGCACGCTCGTGGAGCGTGCACAGAGCACGTGCCCGATATCGCACCACGGGGACAACGGAAAAACAAGCCAACACGCCGGTAGTGCACGCCCGAAACCTTCAACATCGCGAATAGCAGGTGACCAAGGACTTGCCTAGCCGACGCGCAGATCGCGACTTCGCTCGGACGCCAAATGCCGGTTCTTCAGAAAGTTCTTTGTCGGCTCCCAAGTGGCTGATCGTCAGCTTGGGGCGCGTCCTCAGCTTGATGAAGAGCTTGACCACTCGGATTCGGTGTTCGTTTGAACACACGAACTAACTCCAGGGTAGCCCAGGAATTCCGCTGCCCCCCATGCAGCATGGCTTACTGGGTCATTCCTGCTTGAACCCAGGCTCCCCCAATTTAGGGATGCATCAGAGCCACATCGAGATCGATCAGTGTGGCAGAAAACCCACAAAAAGAAACTGCGCCGCATTGGGCGGAGGCCGCTTCGAAGGCTTGCCAGAATGACACTCATGCCGGCCGCGCGCTCTTCAGGCAGTCATGTCCTGCGACGGTACTTTTTACGGTATCTCAGCCCGAAAGCCTCGGACTTTCAGAGGTATTTCAACAGCTTATCTTCTAAGTTTGGGTCCTGGCGGCGGGACCACACACAAAAAGGCCGGAAGCTCGCAAGCGCTTCCGGCCTTTTTTCGTTCGCCGACGCAGTCGACCGCCTACAGCGACCCGAGGAAGGCCATCAGCGCATCGCGGTCGGCCTGGGGCAGGTTCTCGAAGCGGGTACGGCTGTCGTCGGCCTCGCCCGCATGCCAGAGGATCTGCGCGCACGCCCGTCGTGCAGGTAGCGCACATAGGCCGCGCCGCCCTGCACGTAGGGCAGTGAGCCGATGCCCCACAGCGGCGGCGTACGCCACATGTTGCCAGCGGCCTGGCCCTCGGCAATGCCATCGGCCAGGCCCGGCCCCATCGCGTGCAGCAGCAGATCGCTGTAGGGGCGGATGGTCTGGTTGCGCAGCTCGGCGAAGGGGTGCGTGGTGCCGGTCTTCATCTCGGCTGTGTGGCAGGCCACGCAGCGCGCCTGCGTGAACAGCACGCGGCCGCGCTCGATCTGCGTCGGGCTCACATCATGTTCGGGCGAGACGCGCGCATCGGCCGGGAAGCCGCTGCGCAGGCTGCGCTGCGCCGGCACGCCGACCAGCGCGAGGTAGTGCGACAGGCGCAGCAACTCGGCTTCGGGAATCGACACGCCCGCCGGGTCGGCGCTGCGGCAGTCGGTGGCACCGCGCTGGCAGCTGCGCGACGGATAGACCGACGAGGTCACGCCCATGTCGTTGCCGAGCGCCTCCGCGGCCTGGTGGCGCAGGCTTGCCTTGGCGGCCTTCCAGCCGAAGCGGCCGACGCGGTTCACGCCGGTCTCCGGGTCGCGCACGATGTTCGCGATGCCGCGGATGCCGTCGCCGTCCCGATCGTCCGGGTCGGCCAGCGCCAGCAGCGTTTCTTCGGCCACCGCCTCGAGCAGGCCCATGCCGATCACCTGCGGGGCCTGGCGCGCGGAGAAGTCGACCGGCACCGGCCCCTTGAAGGCGTAGACCGGCTTGGCCAGCTCGACCGTCTCGCCGTCGGGCAGCGTGCGCAGCGTGGTGTCCTGGCGCAGGAGCGTGACGCTGAAATCGCTGGCCGACGCGTCCGTCGCGCGCTGCAGCACGGTGAGGCCGTAGTTGGGGTCGGCGGCGCGACGTCCATCGGTGGCCGCGCCGCCGGTGAGGAAGGACATGGTGTCCAGCCGGGCGCCGATCGCGGCCGCGGCGCTGCGCCCGTTCGCGCTGTGGCAGCCGATGCACTGCGTCTGGTTGAAGCGCGGGCCGAGCTGACCCGCATGCTGCGCGAAAACCGGGTTGTCGTCCGGATGCTCCGAGTGCTTGCCGTCCGCAAAGGAGGTATGAAAGAGCCGGCGCCCCTGCACGAAGCGCATGGTGTTCTGGATGCCGATGTTGTTGACCATCTGCTGGAAGCCGCGCATCGGCTCCTCGGAGTAGTTGTACGACACGCTGGCGTCGCCGCCGAGCAGCGTCGCGTCGGGCAGCACATCGGAGTCGAGGTTCGGCGCCACGCCGTACCAGGGCTTCATGCCCACGCCGACCACGTAGAGCTGCTCGAACGAGTAGTAGCGGCTGCCGCCACCGTCGATGACCGGGTCACGCTTGAGCCGCGGCGCTGGCGCGAGCTCGATGCGGTCGCCGACCTTCAGCGGGCTGTGCGGATCGGTGCGCCAGTTCGAGTCGATGACCAGCTTGCAGTCTTCCTTGGGCTGCCCCGCGTGGCACAGCGGCAGGTTGCCTTCCTTGGCGTTGTCGAAGCCGCCGTTGAGGGCCCAGCCGTAGTCCCGCACGTTGGGGTCGAGGACATTGCGGAACAGGCTGAAGGTGGTGCCGTCGAAGGTGCCTTCGTTCACGCGCAGGAAGAACTCGATCTTCTTGCCGCCGGCCGGGATGGTGTCGCGGATCTCCAGGCCCATCGTGCGGTTCTGGAAGTAGAAGGTCGGGAAGGTGAAGTAGCGGCCCGGCCCCGCGTCGGGCAGGTTCCAGGCCTCGCCGCGCTCGCGTGCATGCCGCTCCGTGGTGCGCGCCCCCATCAGCGTCACGAGCGTGCCGTCGGGCTCGCGGTACTGGGTCTGTTCCAGCATCTGCGTGCCGGCCGGGAACAGCGGCACGTAGGCGTCCTTGGTCGGATCGGGCGCGGTCTGCACGGGGGAGGCCACGCCGGTGCCGCTGTCAGCACCGCTGCCACCGCCACTGCCCCCTCCGCATGCGACCAACGCGATGACACCCACCAGCAACGCGCAGGCCAGACGCCCGGCGCGGCGAAATGAACGCTTCATTGATTTTCCCGGCTTGTTGTTCTGATGTCGCTCGTCCGCTCCGGCGAGGAAGGCCTGGCCCATCGCCGAACCCGGATCAGTTTTGCAAGCCGCATGCCCGCCGAGCGGGATGCCTGTGGATGCCCGAAAGTGACAATACTGCGCACTTCTCCGACAAATCTTGCCGAGAGATCTTTCCGGCGTGACTCGGAACGGGCGTTCAGTCGCCGCCGTCGCGCAGGCGCAGCGCCGTGTCGTACAGCGCGTTCTTCGGCGCGCCGGTGATCTCGGCGGCCAGCTTGACCGCGCCCTTGAGCGGCAGTTCAGCCAGCAGCAGGCGCAGCACGCGTTCGGCCTCGGCGCCATCGTCGGCGGCCACCGCCACCGGGTGCAGCGCCAGCGCGAATTCGCCGCGCGTGCGGTCTCGCCCGGCGGCGAACCAGTCGGGCAAGGCGCTGGCCGCGACGGTGGCGATCTCCTCGAACTGCTTGGTGAGTTCGCGGCCGATGGTGACG
>LNAP01001738.1_pt1 | contig 34606 bp, 35 predicted proteins | sample 602601 | NCBI WGS metagenome assembly LNAP01 (sample SAMN02440304, study PRJNA202911) | soil metagenome | biome: Subtropical and temperate rainforests or woodlands; isolation source: soil samples (1 kg each in a 20% v/v slurry with milli Q water) were... ...
ATCGACTTCTTCAATCGCGATCCCGTCGTCCACACTTGGACCTACAAACTTGACAAGGCCGCTTGATATGATTCGAATTTCAAAATCGCTGATCTAGGAATGTAATATGGCGTTCACCGTTGGACCCAGTTTGAACAAGACGGGCTCGATCCGACAAAGGTAGTACAAGGGTCGAGCCGGACAAGCTCACGGCCTCGATCGCTTGCCCTTGGGCGGGTAGGTTGCTCCTGCCGGCGTGCATAACGGCAATTGGCTTGACGCCTGCGACCGGTAAGTTCGACCATTGCAGATAGGGGTATGTGATCTCTCTGGCGATAGCTTGGTCGAAGCCTATAGGGACGGGATGGTTTGGCTCAGAGGCTGTATCGAGCGTGAGCGTGGCGGCCCCTTGAAATGAAAATCGAGCATCTGACGCGACGCCATGGGTCACATTGGCGTTTCCAGTTGGCTGCAGTGAGATGTTTGAGCTGATTGCGAGCAACGACCCCGGTCTCGCCGGATCGCCTGCGCGAATGCCGAGTTTCAGGGAGGCTGGACCGGTCCAAGCTCGTGGCGCGTTGGCTTGATCCGAGAGAAAGTGTGTGAAAAGGCGAAGGTTCGCCCCTGTCGCACGAGCGGTGACGGCCTTAGCTATTGTGGTCGCACCCGGGCGATCCAGCTCCACCTCAAGGGCGTAGTCGGCGATGCTAAGCGCCGCAATCATTGGATTGTCCGAATTGACGACCCTCTTAGACCTGTCGAGGAGATCTACGTGCAAAGGGAGCGGCTTGCTGGTTGCCGCTGCAAAGAGGACCCTTATGGAAGCAGGCGGGCTCCCAAGAGGAATATCGACGGTCGGATTCCCATTCGAAATATGGCTGCGAGCAAAGCAAGCGGTCGTTCTGCCGCGTGGTCCAAAAATATTGGACGACACCAGCTGAAGCGCGCCTGCGTCTATTTGAGCTTCGCCATTCCTTAAGTCGATCGGAATACTTGTGTTACCGAGAGCTAACGGCGATGAAGGATCCGTCTTCCAGGTGTGTTTGGTGTTCTGGAAAACGATTTTCCCCGCCCTGACTCCGAGACAATGAATGTCGTCCGCCTGGAAGTCCAAGACGCGGAGCCGAACATCGATTGGATGGGACGAGATGGTCTGGTTAGGAATGAGCCAGAAGTTTGGGGTCTGCCCGTCATATTTTATGGCGCGAGGCGTCCAAATGCCGCCAACATCCTCACACTCGATATCAGCGACGAACCGGACATAGGTGTCGTCGGGTCCAACATATCCGCCGAGATTTAGCTGTAGCTCGGGCTCGAAGAAGCGGACGGTCCATCCGAATTCGGTATAATGCACAGCCGAATCTACAGGAGGTTCGACCACGCCGCCTGCCCCAACAGGCAGGGTGTAACCAAGGAAAGTGACGTTCGCGCTCATCGACGAACCTTTGGTTAGAAAATCGATTGCCCTACAAAATAAGTACTATCAGTCGAGCTCAATTGCGCGCAGGCGCGCCCCAGCATCTTTCGGCTGCTGATAGCAGTCTCCGAAAGCTACCAGGCAACCCTGGGCCGGCTCTGCATTAATATCCCGTCTACATCCTATGATTGCGTATTTCGCTTTAATTGAAAAGTTGAATTTAGAGAATTTTTTTGAGCGGCGGGCCATTTTCAGCTACCCGGTACGCGGGCACGATGCGCACGGGGTTCTCCGATTTGTGCGGCACGGAAGACAGGCTGCGGAAAAATGATCAGCGCACACCCCGCTGCTTCGTCTGCATCGGACGCCGGTGGCGTGAATGACGCAAACTTTGATGCGAGACAGAACTCCTTGGGACGATACCGGCCTAACCGGAACACGATAGGCACGACCTGCGGACCGGGCAAGAGGAGTGAGCCACTTTGCTGCGTCGTGCAAGGCGTGCACCGGCCCCAATCTTCTAGCCGTTGATCAGATGCGGGACGCCGGCAGAGATCGCAATGGGTACCGAGCCAAAGCTTAGACCGATCAGGAAAGCGAAGTACCGGCACAAACTGGCCGACGAGATCGTCGACTACATCGTCGAGATCGAGGACTGGGATCTTTCCTATTGGCTGGCGCTCAACACGCTGCGAAACGCGCTCGATCCCTACCACGAACACAGACACCTGCAGCTCAAGGGCCGGATGCTGCGGCCGACGGGGCTGAAGACCGACCGGGTGGAAGTGTCGCTGCTTCCATCGATCGGTTTGGAAGAGGAGCGCCGAAAGGATTTCAAGCCGATCGCGGTCGGATCGCTCGAGCTCTATCCCGAGAAGATCGACGGGCACGTCGGGATGCCGTCCGACGCGCTGGTCCCGATCCTGCAGATGCTGGTCGCCGGACGCCTGAAGTTTATCGTCATGCGGGGCACCAAATTCCGCTACCGAAGCGCCCGCCTGCAGAGCTACAGCTTGGCCACGAAGCTCGACGAGGACGACCTGGCGTCAAGGCACGCAGCTCACCTGGCGTCAGCGCAAGGAGACCGGCGGCTCGGTGCCGTATGACCGCACCTGCTATCCGGTGAACATCTGCGCGCGCTATGCGCAGGCGCTGCCGGTGAAGGTCGCCGCGACCGCAACTGTCAGCGAGAAGCTCGGCACCATCACGCGCCTCTATGGCGAGGTGACCTATGAGAACGGCCGCGTCGCGCTGATTGAAAGCAGCAACACCGCGGTGTTCGGCCAGGAGGTGCAGGTCACCTGCGCCAACCGCATCTACCGCCTCTCGACGCCGTTCACGATGCCAGGCGACGGCACGGTGGTCGAAATCGAGGCACTGAAATTCTCGCATGTCCGCGAGCACACCCACGCGGTGAAGTCCCCGCTGCCGGTGCAGGACGATCTACCGTCCTTCCATGCCTATCGGCCGCAATTGGAAAATTTCGCCAAGGTAGCCGCCGGCCAGGCGAAGCACTCGCAGCCGCTGCTGGTTGAATCCGTGGTGAACAGCTTTACGCTCGACGGCCTGGTGCGGGCAGGCCTCGAGGAGCGCGTCGTCAGAATCGAAATTCCCGAGCACATCAAGAAGGACTGGCGCGCCGCGAAGGAAAGCTCCGTTGCGTAACGATCCCCTCGCCAGCGACACGACGCGCCGGAGTCGGCGGTGATGACGGGCAACCGGCCGACGGTGGTTATCGCAGCGACGCTCGACACCAAAGGCGCGGAGGTCGCTTTCGTGCGTCGTGAGTTCGAGCGGCGGGGCGTCGGCGTGATCGTGATCGATTGCGGCATTCTCGGCGAGCCGGGAACCGCGGCGACCTTCACGCGCGCGGATGTCGCCCGCGCTGGCGGCGACGATATCGCGGCCATGCGCGCCTCGCGCGACCGCGCCAGCGCGATTCCTACCATGATCCGCGGCCTCGAAGCCATCCTGAGCGACCTGCAGGGCAGGGGACAGGTCGCCGGCTATTTCGGTCTCGGAGGCGGCACCAACGCGGCACTAGCCTCCGCGGCGTTCGCGCTGCTGCCGTTCGGCGTGCCGAAGATGCTGGTCTCGACGGTTGCCTGCGGCAATACGCGGCCCTTCATCGGTATCAAGGACGTGATGCTGGTGCATTCCGTCGTCGATATTCTCGGTCTCAATGCTTTCCTTGAGGATATTCTCGTGCGGACGGTGACGGCGTTCTGCGCGCTGGTTGTAGCGCCGCCGGCAGCAGCCAAAAGCCCGGGCCGTGTCTGCATCGGCATGACGACCTTCGGTTCGACCACCGAAGGCGCGACCATCGCGCATGAAAGCCTGGTCGGCGGCTATGATGTGATCTCGTTCCACGCCCGCGGCGTCGGCGGCGAGGCGATGGAAGCCTTCGTGCGCGAGGGCCGGATCCAGGCCGTGCTTGATCTCACCACAACTGAAGTCGCCGACGAACTCGTCGGAGGCATCTGCAGCGCGGGGCCGAACCGGCTTTCGGCAGCGGCCGAGACCGGCGTGCCGCAAGTCGTGCTGCCAGGCGCCATTGATATGGTGAATTTCGGCCCTCCGGCGACCGTGCCGGAGCGGTTCAAGGGCCGCCTTTTCACGTCCCATACGCCGCACGCCACGCTGTTGCGCACGACAACGGATGAAAACGTCGCTATCGCCGACTTCATCGCCGCGAAACTCAATCGCGCGAAAGGACCGGTGGCTGTGGTGCTGCCGCTGCGGGGTTTCTCCGCCTACGACGTGGCGGGCGGCCCTTTCTTCGATCCGGAAGCGGATGCGGCTTTCTGCGCGGCACTGGTTGCGAAGCTCAATCCGGCTATCCCGGTGGAGCATATCGATGCGCACATCAACGACCGCGCCGTGATCGACCGGGCTACCGCACTGCTGACTGCCATGATTTCCAGTTCAAACCGTATCGAGGCACCATGAGCCGCAGATTCAAGCGAACCGAGATTCTCGCCCGCCTGAAGACGCAGATTGACGGGAGGCAATCGATCCTCGTCGTCGGCGCCGGTAACGGCCTCGTGGCGCGCTGCGCGGAAGATGCCGGTGCTGACCTTATCGTGGTCTACAATTCCGGTTATTTCCGTCTCAACGGTCATCCCAGCATGTTGGGAAATCTGCCGATCGGCAATGCCAACGAGATCATGCTCCAACTCGGTGCGAAATCGGTGATTCCGGTCACACGTGATGTGCCGGTGATCGGCGGCGTGTACGGCGTCGATCCGACGCGCGACGTGGGCATGCTGTTCGAAGACATGCGCCGTGCCGGCTTCTCCGGCGTCATCAATTTCCCGACTGTGGGCCGCATCGACGGACAGTATCGGCGCGATCTGGAGGCCGCCGGCCTTGGTTTCGACCGCGAGGTCGAGATGGTGCGCCATGCCCGCGCCGACGACATGCTGACCATGTCCTATGTCTACACACCGGAGGACGCGCTGAAGATGGTCGATGCCGGTTGCGACGTGATTGTCGGCCATTGCGGCCTCACGGTTGGCGGCGATGTCGGTTCAACCAATGCGATGGCGCTCGAGAAGGCGCTCGACGTGCTGAAGGGCATTTTTGATGCCGTCCGCAGAGTCAATCCGGACGTAATCCTGCTGTCGCATGGCGGCCCGCTGTCGAACATAGCTGACGCCGAACTAGCCAATCTCAGAACGGGGGCGGCCGGCTTCGTCGCCGCCTCCAGCGTCGAGCGGATTCCGATCGAGCAGGCGCTCAAGGATGCCTGCCGTGGCTTCAAGAGCATCAAGGTTGCGGATACCAAGGCAAAGCTTCGCGCTTGATTGCGCTTGGGCCCACATCGGGGAGGGACAATGGAAAAAGTCGTTTTCGATCACACCGGTTTCATCACGCCGTCGCTGGAAGGATCGGTCCGCTTTTGGTCCGAGGTGATGGGTTTCGAGCCAAAGCCGAGCGTCGAGCGGAAGGGCGATTGGGTCGCGCCGTTCACGGGCATGCCCGGGGCGGAACTCAAGATCGCGCATTTGTTCGGCAATGGCACACATCTCGAATTCATCGAGTTTGGCGCGGCCGGCGGTACCGTTGGTGAGCCCAGGGCGAACGATTGCGGCACGGGTCATGTGTGCTTCAAGGTACGGGATCTCGATGCCACGGTGGAGCGCATCCTTGCCGGCGGCGGCAGGCTTGCCGGTCGCATCACCACCATCACAGAGGGCGCGGTCGCTGGAACCCGCGGCCTATATCTGCGCGATCCCTATGGCGTGCTGATCGAGCTGCTCGAATTGAAGTAGCGCCACCGGCGGACGGTGCCATGACGACAATCCTCTACCCTGAAGCAGCTTTTGCGGACGAAGCCTTCGAGCGCGGCCTGTTCGGGTCCGACGCCGAGATTATCCACCGCGACGTCGGACAATTGGCCGACCTTGACGATGCCGATTGCGCGCGAACCGAAGGCCTGATGCTGTTCCGGCATTTCTTTCCGGCCGAGCAGATGGCGCGGTTTCCGAAACTGCGGGTTGTGGTGCGGATGGGCGTCGGCTACGACCGTATCGATCGGGCTGAAGCGGCACGGCGCGGCATCACGGTCTGCAATTGCCCGGATTACGGTACGACTGAAGTCGCCGACCACGCGATCGCGCTGGTGATGACGCTGCGTCGCGGCGTGCTGTTGCACCACGAAGCACAACGCCGTACGCCAGCCGCGGCATGGAGACCGATCGACGATCCCCTGGTGCGTCGCCTGTCGTCTTTGACCGTCGGGATCGTCGGCTTGGGCCGGATTGGCACCGCCGCTGCGTTGCGCTTCAAGGCATTCGGCTGCCGCATCGTGTTCTTCGATCCTTATCTACCTAACGGCGTCGATCTTGCACTCGGCGTGGCGCGAGCCGCGACGTTGGCCGACCTGCTCCGGCAGAGTGACATCGTTTCGCTGCATGTGCCGCTGACACATGAGACGCGGGGCATGATAGGTGCGGAGGAAATCGCGCTGCTGCCGCACGGCGCCGTGATCGTCAACACCGCACGCGGTCCCGTGCTTGATCTCGAAGCGGTGGAGGCGGGGCTGTGCACAGGCCGCCTCGCCGGCGTAGGCCTCGACGTGATGCCGGTCGAACCGCCGGTCGAGCCGGTGCCCGAATTGCTACGCGCCTATCGCGCTCGCGAATCGTGGCTGGAAGGCCGGCTGGTTGTCACGCCGCATAGCGCCTTTGCATCGCCTGAAGCCTATGAGGACATCAAGCGCAAATCAGCCGAGACCATGCGCGCCGTGCTGATCGACAACAAATTGCAGAACGGTATCCCGCCAGAGGCGGACTAAGACGCATACGGTTTCCATCTGCGTCGTATGGCGAACTTGGACGTTCCTGTCGAGATTTGCCCAATGGCCAATTGGTCAACGGCTCGCAAAGTCTTTTTTGCGCTAAAGCAAGCTGCGCCGCTTCGCGTTCTGGTCCATCCATTTCTTGATGGCGGATGTAAATGCCAGAGCAAGCGAGTTGGGATGGGATGCCGTGATTTCGCTTTGCTGCCCGTACCGTACCGCTGATCATTGAGGAAAAGCGCCGCGGGGTAGGGGCCGCCATCCGTTGTGAAACTGATCTTCCAGCCGGCGAGGTTTTTTGATCCGATCAGGAATTCGGCAAGCTCGAGCGCCGAATAGAATACTTCACCCCGGCGGATACTCTGCTCGTCGATGTGGGCAACGTTCCGGTCAACGACAGCCAGGCTTCCTGCACGGCCCTGTTGTCGATCTCATCGCGTTCGGCCTGGCTGAGAGTCGAAGCGGGAGCCGCGTTGTCAAGCTGGACGATCATGGCGGCTCCCTCGAAATACGGCCTGGGTCGCTGCGGACGCAGGCTGTATATAACGTAACCTCATTTCTTGACGAGAGGGCATTTGCTTTCGCTGAGAGGCCGGAACGCCTTCTCGCCGGGAATCGTGTCGACGACCTTGAAGTAATCCCACGGACGCTTGCTTTCCTTGGGGTCCTTGACCTGCAGGAGCAGGACGTCGTGGGTGAGAAGGTTGTCCTCACGCAGGACGGCCTTGCGCGCATACATGTCCTCGATCGGCATTTTTCGCATCATCGCCAGCACGTCCTCGGCCTTGTCGCTCTTCGCCAGCTCCATCGCCTTGAGGTACTGCAATACGGCTATCGACCGATCAAAGGTTGGACGGATTGTTGTCGACCATGCAGCAGGTTCGTATTCAGGATAGATTGCAGATGTTGGCGGATGCTGGCTATGTCGATGCAGCACATCTCAAGTCATGGTCAAGGATGAGAAACACCCACGTGCACCCAAAAACAGGTAACTTAGAAAATATGAAGACGTCAGATTTTTCAAGGACTGATTGTATTTTACCTGATCGGATACACCCGTAAATTTACCGACTATTCAAAACGAAACTTTCCAATAGGAACGTATCCGCTTTCGCGCGATTAGCGATCAACTGTCCCCATTTGATGTCTCCACTGGTTGCGCGCCAGACAATCTCCGTGCCCAAGATCGCTCTCCCCTCGGACTCCCTCGGACTCCCCACCGGGGACGTGACAGTGAAGCGTTGAGAGCATCCTGCTTGGGGGCGACGATGGCAGACGAAAAGCCGAAACCGAAGACCAAAAACAAGAAGCGTCCGCGCGCCTCGCAGCGGGAAGTGCACGCCAGGTACCTCGTCGCGATCGAGAGCTGGGACTGGGACTACTCATTCGGCATCGACGGCATTTCGCAGCACCGCTGGAAACGCGCGGCGTCATGGCGGAATTCGCTGCGGAAAGCCGTTCAATGGCGAGAGATTCTACATGTTGAAGGAAGCCCAGATCGTCATCGAAAATTGGCACCGCCATTACAACAGGTCTTTCCACACTCATCGCTTGGATGCGGGACGTCGATCTCAGATCGCATGTTGTTGCGTCGTCTTTCTAAAAATATAATGCAGCACGGCAATCCGAGTTGGACGACAAGAGCCACCAGCAGGCTCGTTGTTCCCAACGAAGTAATGAGTCTGCCTACCAATGGCGGCAGAACAAGCATGAATGCAAAAAAGGTTGCAAACATCGTTCCATACGTAAGGCCGGGGTCCGATTGCGACCGGTTGACCGCCAGCGCCAACATCGGCGCCGTCGGAATTCCGCCCACCAACCCGGCCAGCACAATCCACGCAACTCCCATCGGTTCCACCCATGTGAGAACGAAACACACAGCTGCGGCAAGACAGCCCACGACGATAAGAAGGGAATCGTGAGTCCGCAAGAATACGGATAGTAGTCCGCCCGCCGGGACAGAGATCAGAAACATCCACATCGGGATGCTCGCAAGCTGCAAAGCGTTTGACGTTGAATGACCATGCTCCAGAAAAAGCTGAGCCGAAAAACTCGTAAACAAAACAAATGCGGAATTGTAGAGAGCAAAACACAATCCTACAGGCCAGGTCCGTTGCAACGTACCGCCCCAACTTCGAAGATATGATCTAGTCGCATTATTAGCCGGCGCGGCCCTTTCGACCGGCCGAGAAGATTCGACTGACGACCATGCGAGAAGTACTGTCGCCGTGATCGCTGTACAGATCGGAAGGGATAGCGCGACGGAAAGCCCGGCAAAGGCGCCGAGCAACGGCATGATAACAAGCGACAGAGCGTTGCCGAGGGGCCATGTCGCCGCGATCAGGCCCATCCGTACCCCTAAATTGCGCGAGTTGGAGATGCGGGCCGTAGCTTCGAGCGTGATAACGTAAACTAGGGAGCCGCCGATCCCGGTTAGCGCACGACACCCAATCATCCATGCCAGCGATGCCGATTGAAGCATCGCAAATTGACCGATTGCCATCATCAGGAGCGCCACGCGCGTGGGAACCGCGATCCCGAACCGTTGAACGATAAGCGGAGATGCAATCGACGCAGCCAATCCGAAGGCCGTGTAGAGTGCCAGAAGAACGCCAATGTCGCCGGCAGCCAGGATATCTCTACCGCCGAAACTCACACCGAGCAACGTGATGCCTTGATACTGAAGAGAGACGCTGGTTCGCGCGACCAGCATCCCCAGGAAAAGCAAGCCAGCTCCAGACGGGGCAGCTTGGTGGAACTTGACCGTTGGATTCGACACGACTACTCGGCCTAAAGATCGAATTTCTTTTCTCTCCAAGCGAGTGCGCGGCCAAGCCCTTCGTCGCGGACGCGGCCAAGAAAATCGCGCTTGAGCTGCGATCCTTCGCCTTCAATCATGATGTCGATGTCAAGCGCCGACCTGAGCGCGGTCTTCAGACCCATGATTTCATAAGACCGGTTTATCGCCATTTTCGTGCGTTGCAGCACCATCGGATCCATGCGCGCCAGCGTTTGTGCTACTTGCATGGTACGCACCATGACCTGATCCGGAGAAACGACCTCATTGACAAATCCATGCTGCCGCGCCTCGTCGGCGGCGATCTTGTCTTCACCGGTGAAGATGATTCCTTTGGCAACCTTGGGCCCCACAAACCACGGCAGCAGCATCGAGACGATCCCGGCACCAAATTTAAGTTCGGGCTCGCCAAAAACGGCATCAGACGAAGCTACCGCAAGGTCGCATGCGAGCATCAGTTCGAAACCTCCCGCAAGGGCAGGCCCGTTTACGGCTGCGATGGTCGCCTGCGGCAGTTCCCAGAACGACATGATGCCTTTGAAATCTGCTTCAAGCACCGGCACCCACTCCGCGACGCCTGTCGGCTTTGCATCGGCTTGATCCTTCAAATCGAAGCCCGAGGAAAAAGCCGTTCCAGCACCGGTCACGATAACGACACGCAGATCGCGATCGGTACGGATATGCGTGCAGAGATCATCAAGTTCACGCAGCATCTGCTGATTCATCGCGTTCGCACGCTTCGGCCGATTTAACGTGACGACGCCGATGCCGTCAGCAGGCTTTTCGAAGAGTAGTGTCTCGTACGCCATTAAATTCTCCCAATGGTGATCGATGCGTCACTTGCGGCCTCCGGCAAGGCGTACCACGTCCGATTCCGAGCGGAGACGATACATGGCCAGCACTCCGAAAGCCGGTCCTATCGCGAGGAACATAAAGGCGTAGTGCCAGCCAACGGTCGAGACCACGATCGGCATCAGTTGAATGGCCACGAACGTCAGTAGAAAGCCCAGGCAGGTCTGGATCGTTAGCATTGTTCCCACAAGCGGCGGGTCGGATAATTCCACAATGGCTGCTGAGAACTGCGCGGAGTCGGCAATCACCGCGATTCCCCAGACCAGAGCAACCAGAATGACGTAGTTCATTCCGGCGCCGGTCCACAGGCCAATCGTTGCCGCGCAGAGCCCGCTTACGACCATCGCAACAATCGTTACCGCAGTCCGGCCTACGCGGTCGGCCATCACGCCAGCAACCAGCGAGCCTAGAGCGCCGGCAGCAATAACCACAAAGGTCGTCAGCGCCGTGCTTCGCGGCTGAGCGGCACCTCCGGTTTGCCGTTCGGCCCAATCGATAAAAGGCCCGATCCAGGCCCACATCGCATAGAGCTCCCACATATGGCCGAGGTAGCCGAGATTCACGAGTTGTATCGACGGCCGTCGCAAAAGGCGAAGCGCATCGGCAGGGGTAAACCGCGACGAGGTTTGATGTTTGGGTCCGAGCGTCATGAAGCCGATGACGGCTGCGGCAGCGAACCCGCACACGGATGAGGCAATGACTGTGACTCGCCAGTCGAGCGGCTGGAAGGCGCTGAAGAGATTGGGAAGTGCCGAGCCCAAGGTAAGAGCCCCGACCAATGCTCCAATCATCAAGCCGAGCCGGTTACCGGCCCAGCCGGCAGCCAACTTCATGCCGATAGGATAAACACCAGCCATGCAGACGCCGGTTATAAATCGAAGGAGAACCGTCCAAGCACTGTTGAAACCGCTGGCCAGCAGACAGATATTCGCAACGCCGCCAAGAACTGCGGAAGCTGCGAAGATAAAGCGGGAATCGAGACGATCGGGCAAACCGAAAAAGGCGCTTGTCAACGTCCCGGCAACAAAACCAAGTTGCACGGCACCGGTCAACAGGGCGACCTGCTGACCGGCTATAGTGCCGTGCGCAAGAAGGTTCGGGATCGCCGCCGAGGCGGAGAACCACAGCGTCATACTCGCTACCTGGCATAAAATGATCAGAACAATGGACCTCAGTTTTGTCGAGGCGCACTGCTCTGAAGCAGTTTGTGCGGACGGAGTCACAGTCCCTTGCAGCCGGTCTGCGCCAAATCAATCTTGACGGAATCCCACGGCAAGACCTTGGACACCTTCCAGCCAACCTTCGCACCGTAACGAGGTTCAGGAAGTTTCACCGCTTCCGCAATATAGGTTCCCACCATTCCCTGGTGATCTTCCTTGCGGACAGCAAGTTTGCCGATCACGGTATCGATCGATGTATTCGACAGAGAGGCGATGATGCTGTCGGTGTCGAGAGCCTTGGCGCTCTCCATGGCAGCCAGCACCATCCGCATTCCGGCATAGGCCTGAATGGCTTGCGGGCCGGGCACCACACCGAAGCTCGCGACATAGGCCTTGACGAATTTGGCCATCGTCTGGTTCTCGTCCTCGGTCATCCATGACGCGAACAGACCGCCCGTGATAAGCCCAACACCATCGTCTCCGAGCGCTTGGAGCATGGTGTCAGGCATACCTAGCGGCGGCAGCATGAACTGCTTCAAACCAAAGCTGCGGACCTGCTTGATGAAGGCAGGCATGTCGTCTCCAACCGCCAGCGCGAGATAGATCGCGTCCGCCCCGCTCGACTGGATCTGCGAAATCGCAGAGGACCAGTCGGCGGTACCCATCGAGCGGCCTGCCGAACCCACCACCTGAATGCCGGGAATCTTTTCAAACTCGGCCTTGTTGCTCTGCCCCCAGACAAAATCATGGTAGACGACAAACCATTTCTTCTTCAGCAAATCGGGGCGCGCTTGCATGAGGAGCGCATTGCCCTTCGCCATCATGGCGTCATTCGGATTCGTTCTGAACATGAAGCGGCTGCATTGATCGCCGGTCGTCTGGACGGCTTGAGAATTGGTGGTGAGCATTGGAACGCCTAGGCGCGAAGCCTGCGCGTTGATGGCAAGGACGACCGCACTGCTCGCGCCGCCAACAAGAATCTTGACGCGATCCTGCAAGACGAGCTTCTGCGCCTTGCTCAACCCGGCGGCCGCGGTGCCCTGGTCGTCTTCGACCACAAGCTTGACACTTTGGCCCTTCACCGTCGGAACATCCTTGACCGCTTGTTCGTACCCCTGCTTCATGTCGACGCCTAGGGGCCCGAGCGCTCCCGTCATCGAAAGGACCACACCGATCTTCACGTCTTCGGCGAAAGCAGCGGTTGTCGGAAAACACCCCCCGGCCAAAACTGTGACGGACATTAGAGCGGCCGTAGCCGCATAGCTGAGCGGCGATTTTATTTTCATTTTTTCCTCCCTGGTTTGATGCACGACTAAATTGTCACGACGGCTTTCCCCGCTAGGCGCCGCGTCTGAACGAGTTTCAAAAGCTCAGGCAACTTGCCGAGCCCGTCGGCCTGTTCGATTTTGTATGTACGGATGCTCTTGTCGATCAGACCGGCCTGGATGGTAGCCACCGCGTGACACACCTTCTCCAGCGCATGATCCAAATACGAGCCGAAGAACATTCCGAGCGCGGCCGCATTTTTCACAAGCAGAATATTGGCCGGATAGCTCGGGATCGCGCCAGCGGGGAAACCAAGCGCGACGATGCGGCCACTCCAACCAATGCAACGCAGCGCCAGATTGCCCATTTCTCCACCAACCGGATCGATGACGACATCCACGCCACGTTTGCCGGTCAGCTCCGCCACGCGATCACGAAGGGGCGATGATCCATAATCGACCGTCTCGGTTGCCCCATGCGACGACATAAGTGCGCAGCGCTCAGCAGAGCTTGCAGCGCCTATCACTTTCGCGCCTGCTTGCGCAGCCAGAACGATCGAGGCAAGACCGACGCCCCCGGCTCCGCCGAGCACCAGGCAGGTTTCGCCGGGCTGCAACCGTGCACGCCAATGGAGCGCCCCAAAAGCGGTCATGTAGTTGATGAAGGTCGCCGCCCCCGTCTCGAAACTCAAATCGCTCGGCAGTCGAAACAACCGCGAAGCAGGAACAGCAACATATTCGGCATATCCTCCTCCATCGAGGAGGGCGACGACGCGATCGCCGGGACTCCACTCCGCAACGTTACGGCCGACTTCGATAACTTCTCCCGCAATCTCCATGCCGGGGACGAAGGGCGGCTCGCTCTTGATCTGGTAATTGCCCGCGATAATGACCAGATCCGCAAAGTTGACACCTGCCGAGCGTACCCGGACGAGAACTTCGCGTTCCTTGATGACCGGCATTGGCCGATCGCCGATCTGAATAACTTCGGGGTTTCCAAAACTGAAGCAGATTGCGGCCTTCATGACGCTGTCCTTGTTACTGAGGTGGCACGTTTCGAGTCCGGAGCCATCGCCGCTAATGTCGTCTCGGGCGCAGCGTTAGAGTAAGAGGACGAAGCTGCCAGCGCACGTAGCGCGTGGCGATCGACTTTTCCGATGCTCAGCACCGGTAGTTGATCGACCATTCTGAACTGCTTGGGGATTTTGTAGTTGGCAAGGCGCACAGCGCACCAGCTACGTAACTCCGCCGAGTCGAGCTGTCCCTGAAGTGTGGGCTGGACGAATGCCAGACCGACCTCCTGATACAAAGGATCGGGCATTGGGACGACCGCACACGAAGCTACCAGCGGATGAAGCTCGATCGCGATTTCGATCTCGCGCGGGTAAATATTATATCCCCCCGATTTGAACATTTCCCTCAGCCGGCCGACAAGTTCGATGCAGCCATTTTCGTCTTCACGACCGATATCGCCCGTTCGAACGAATCCATCTTCTGTCAAGGCGTCGCGGCTGGCGTCTTCACGGCCCAGATAGCCTTTCATGGCCCATTCGGGCCGGAGCTGGATTTCACCAGCGAGGCCGGGCGTGACAGGATTGCCTTCCGCGTCTGCCAGACGCACCTCGCCCGCCGGCACAGCTCGTCCGATCGTGCGGCTTAGCGTTTCATCGTCGAGGGATGATTCTGCGTAACAGACCGACCCGCTCGACTCGGTGAGACCATAGGATGAGCCGAGACAGCAACCGATCGATCGAAGAGTCCGGATCGCCGAAGACGGCAGCGCCGCGCCCGACCATACGACCCATTGCAGACCGGGGTGTCGGTCCGGCGTAAAATCCGGATGGTCAAGGACCATGAGAACAATTGTCGGCATGCTCACCCAGATCGTGATCTGGTCGGAAGTGAGCCGCGCGATGAATTGCCCGGGCTCGAACTTCTCATCGAGGAATTGCGTGCCGCCGCCGATAAGACAATAGATCGAGATGAATCCCACCCCCCCGATGTGATTGATCGGCAAGTGGTTGACGACGCGGATTGGATCACATGGCCAGACCCGGTTCTGAGTCAGCGCACGGGCAATCAGCCCCTCGTGGGTCAGCAGAGCGCCCTTTGGCTTACCCGTCGTACCCGAAGTGTAGATCAGAAGGACGGGATCACGCCCGAGCCGGGCATCGGACCGGCGCTGAAGCTCGCGTGGCTCGCAACACGCTGCCGTAAAAGCCGCGAAGCTTACAAACTTGTCGCCCTCGATAGCAGCACCGTCGAAAATGATAATGCGCTCAAGTCCGGAAGCGTCCGCGACAAGCCCAACGATTTCATCCTTAAGATCGCGCTCGGCAAATCGAGGAGCGGCGAACAGCAGCTTCGGCTTGCCGTCCGCGATGATATGCTTGAGTTCACGCAGGCTATAACGGGGATTGAGTCCCATCCAGACCCCCCCGACCATCGAGGTGGCAAGAAACACAATCAGATATTCGGATCGCATCCCGCACAATGTCGCAACTCGGTCGCCGGGCTGTATTCCGGCAGCGATCAGTCCGCTGGCGCAAGCGTGGACGCGCGCCAGCAGCTCGGCATATGTCAGTCGAGTGCCACCGCAAACGACGGCTTCCTGCGAACCGCGCGTCCGCGCGTGATGAGCGAGATAATCATGAAGATGATGAAACAGCGCCAGCTCAGACATGCCGCTCCGCCTTGACCGTATGGTTGTCCTGCATCTCGGCGAGGATACGAAGAACCGCGTCGCGCACGTTCTCAACGAGATTTCGCATGGCGGCTTCGGCTGTCAGAGGTTCGTCACGCGCAATGGCCTCCACCATCTTCGTCCAGTTTTCGATCCAGAGCTGACGATTTGCCTTGTTGAGAAGTGCAATTCTGGTCAGATGCAGCGTTTGACGTGCGAGGGAGAGCAAGATTCCTTTTGCAAGATCGTTTCCGATCTTCGCCGTCACATACAGACTGAATTGGTAGACGAGCGGAAGGAAGCGCTCGACGTTATCGACCGAAGCCCGCAATCCGTTCGCCCCTTCGTTCAAATGGGCCAGAACGTCATCGTCGTGTCTTTCAGCGATGCGCCTTGCCGCGAACGCAAGGAGCAGCGCGCGAACCTCGAATATCTCGGTGACATTCTCTGCCGAAAGCTTCGCTACGAACGCGCCGTAGCGGGGCCGAATATGGAGCAGCCCCTCCTTCTCGACGATGCGAAAAGCTTCCCGGACAGGACCGCGGCTGACTCCAAACCGCTTGGCGATCGCAACCTCTTGCAGTTGCTGACCGGGCGCAAATGTCCCCCTGATGATCTCCTCGACCAGATTATTGGCAATCTGCTCGGACAACGACCACGTGATCTTGGACGGCGCGTCGAGCAGCGGATACAGGTGTGCCTGCGCAACGTCGTCGAGGGGTTCGGTTCTGGATACGGAATTTGACGGATTTGAAATACTCATATCAAGCTGCGGTCTGAATTCTGTCGGCGTTTGATCTGGTCATTCGTTGGAGCATCGCATGAGCACGAACCGCCTGGGCAGTCGAGCTGAATACGGCAATTCCGGCGGGCAAAAGCAGCGCGCGCTGTTCTCGCACAAAATCATCCTGCAACTGGTCGCCCGCGCTACGGAGAACCAGTGAGATATTCGGACCGTCACGCCTTGAGCGCTTGATCGAAGCGCTGATATCATAGAGTTGCGATCGGCCTTTCGCCTCGCTATCCGAAAAATCCATGATCGATCCCATCTCGATGTAGCAAATGATGCTTTTGATCGACGGATCATTTTTCAGAAGATCAGCGATCTCTTCGAGAATGTAATGATTGCCTTCCTTCAGACCCCAGACGGGAATGTCGATCGGATTGGCGACGCTGGTTCCTGGAACTCCGAAGCGGCTAAGCGATTTCGCTGTCTTGGCGCTGAGCCTTGGAATGCTCATGCCAACACGTGCGGCCGCGTCCGATGCGGTCACGCTAACGCCGCCGCCCGAACCGAAGATTCCCAGACGGCTATCGCGAAGTTCGCGATGAGCACTGAAAATCAGAAGGGCGTCCATCAGTTCGCCAATCTCATTAACCTGAAGGACGCCGGCCTGTCGCACCGCGGCGTTCCAGAGCACTTCATCAGTTGCGAGCGCCGCCGTGTGACTGCTCGCGGCGGCATGGCCTTCTTTCGTCGTTCCCCCTTTAAGGATGACAATGGGCTTCGTGACCCGCTCCGCCACGCGGAAAAAGAGACCGGGATTGGCGATCGTTTCGGCATAAAAAGCGATGAGATCGGTATCCGGATCGCCTTCACAAAAGAGGAGGAAGTCGAGGAGATCGAGATCGAAGCAGTTGCCACAGGAAAGAACCCGACCGACCGGAATGCCCTGCGCCTGCGCGCGCCGAACCACGTCACCCGCGAAAGTTCCGCTTTGGGATATGAATGTGATGTTACCGGGTTGAGTTGGACAGGACCGGGGCGCACCCATCGCGATGCGGCTCTCCGCCGAGAACGTTCCGATACAGTTGGGGCCGACCATCCGCATGTCGGTCGACGCCAGCACGGCTTTCAACGCGGCCTCGAGCGTTTCGGCTCTTGAGGTGTTGCCGCTCCATTCGGAGAAGCCCGCCGTCAGCACTTGCGTGACCTTGACTCCTTTGCGCGCGCAGGCAGCGACCACGTCAGGCACCTGGGCGGCACCGACCATCACGAAGGTCCGTTCGACATCGGCCGGTATGCTTTCCACCGTCGGGTACGCCTTGACTCCGCAGATTTCGTTCGCGGTGGGGTGAACCGGATAGATCTTGCCCTGATAGCCGAAGTCCAGAATGTTGCGAATGATGCGATCGCCGAGCTTTTCTCGCGACGTCGAGGCGCCAACGAATGCGATAGAGGTGGGGCTAAACAGAGCCTCCAGACCAAGCAAGCGTTCGCGACGTTTGGCGACGGCATTCTCGACCGAAGCGGAGGAAAAGTCGGCGTCGGAATCACCTTGGCTCCGAGCCGCGACAACCGCATCCACCGCGACGGCGCGGCCAGCCCCGAAGATAATCGGATTGATATCGAGTTCGGAAATTCGTTCAGCCTGAAGCATTCCGTCCGGCCCGGCGACCGCCACAAGATAGCGGATCAGGACCTCGCGGAGATTTGCATCCAGCTTGCCTCCTTCCTGTTCGATCGCGCGCTGGATAAGGTCATCGGCCTGCCGTTCGTCGATCGGCGCCAAGGCCACTGAAGGTTTCAGTCCACGTTCGACATACGAACCGCCGAAGCCGAGCAGCACTACGTCGCCGAATTGTGCATCGTGCCGGGCACCGATAAAAATCTCGAAGCCCGCAGGAATCATTTCCTCGATGAGAACGCCGTCGATCGCCGCGTCCGGATGTGACGTTCGCGCCAACTGCATCAGTCGCGCGAATGTTGCGCCGACGTCCGCAGACTGTACATTCAGCGCGACGCCACCGGCTGCCAGCTTGTGAACGATGCTTGGCGATACGATCTTCATCGCGACCGGCGCCCGCGATCGTTCAGCATGTGCCATTGCCTGGCTCTCGGTCGTCACCAAGACGGGCGAAGTTGTATCGAAGCCGTATCGCCTCAAGAGCGTCTTGGAGTCAATTTCGTTTTTCATTCCAAATCCGTCCGGTTAGTTGTCACTCGAACTTTGGCTGCCGCTTTTCAAGAAAGGCCCGCATCCCTTCTTCGGCATGAGCGCCGCTCTGAAGACGGCGGCTTTCTTGCCACTCAAAGTCGTTAGCCTTCCTGGTTCCCTGTTGATACAGCGTTTCGAGGCCAGTCTTGATCGCCGACACGACATCGGACGAGTTCGCAACAATCTGTCTCGCGAGCTCCATCGCGACATCGAGGCTTTTGCCAACTGGCGCGACCTGACCAGCAAAACCCAGTCGAAAGGCCTCGTCGGCCTTCATTTCGCGGCATGTCACGAGCATCTCATGAGCAATTGGCCGAGGAAGAAGATTGGGCAGACGGCTCAGTTGACCTGCCACCGGCAAAAGTCCGATACGAGCACCCGGCGCCGCGAACGCTGCGTTTTGGGAGCAAATTCGGAAATCGCAGTTGAGTGCCAGAATGAAACCGGCCGCATAGGCAAAGCCGTTGATAGCCGCGATCGTCGGGGTCAGCATCCGCGAAGGAAGGACGAACGCATCATTCGCAATTGGATCGGATGCCGCATCGCGATCGGCAAGCATCTCACGCAAGTCATGACCGCTCGAGAACGCGACGTCTCCGGCGCCAGTGATGATGACGCATCGTATCGATCGATCGGCTTCCGCATCGCGCAACTGCTTCCCTAGTGCCACCGTCATCGAATGGGTGAACGCATTGCGCTTGGATTCATTGGCGATTTTAAGAATCAGTATCGCACCATGGCGATCGGCTTCAATTGAGGTCATCAGACTGCCTCCTCGGCCGTGAGTCGCCGCTCGAGTAGTTGCGAATCAGCCTCGATCGCGGTCCGATCCCCGCGGAACGTAATTCCGCCGTTCTCCATAATCAGAAACGTGTCCCCAACCGACCTTGCGAGCGGAAGGCTTTGCTCGACCAGGAGAACGCCGATACGACATTCACGCGCGGCCAGAATGCTGTCGCGAATGGCCTCCACATAAGAAGGCGCCAGCCCTTCCGTCGGCTCGTCCAGAAGCATGAATTTCGGATTCGAAAGCATCGCGCGGGCCATAACCAGCATCTGCTGTTCGCCACCGCTCAGCGTTCCGCCCTTTTGGCGCAGCCGTTCCTCAAGCCTGGGAAAAAGCTTCAGAATCCGCTCTAGCGCAAGTCCGGGGCCAGAATGCCCCGGCTTCGCTGCGACAGCCATGTTTTCCTCCACCGTCAAATTCGGGAATACCTTGCGGTCTTCCGGAACCAGCGTGACGCCCATGTTTGCCCGCCGATAGGTTGGGCCTACAAGCGACGCGCCGCCGAGTGAGAGGCGCCCCTCGGTGCGCTCAACAAGCCCCATGATCGTGCGAAGCGTTGTCGTCTTTCCCATGCCGTTGAGACCGAGAAGGCAAACGATCTCGCCACGCGCAACCTGCAGGTCGATGCCATGAAGAATCTGGGCGCTTCCGTAATATGCCGATACGCCTTCAAGAACGAGTTTGTCAGTCATGTCGCGAAGCTTCCCCGCAGATAAGCGTCACGTACCGTGGCGTCTTCTCTGATCTCAGCCGGGCTTCCATTCGCGATCACGCGCCCATGCTGTAAAACCGTAATGCGATCCGAAAGCTTCATCACCATGCCAATGTCATGCTCGACGAGTACGATTGAGAGCCGCATCTGATCCCGCAGTTTGACAATCAACGCCCCTATTCGAGTCCTGTCCCCAAGCGACATGCCGGCAAGCGGTTCATCCATGAGAATCAGCTTTGGGCGGCTCGCAAGTCCGATCGCGATATCAAGGGCACGCTGCGAACCATGAGCCAGATTGTTGGCCAAGGTGCTTTCGGCTTCCGACAAACCTACTTCGGCGAGAAGCGCGTTCGCCTCGTCGTCTATCCGGCGTTCTTCGGACCGGGACAGGTAGAGCGCGCTGTTCAGCCCCTCCCGAGAGCGGATCGCGAGCGCCACGTTTTCCCGCGCCGAAAATTCCTTGAAAATGCTGGTGCGTTGAAATGTCCGAACCAGACCAAGCCTGACCAATTGATCCGGGCCGTGCCCGGTCACATCCTTCCCACGGAAAATGATACGTCCCGCGTCAGATGGAATCGAACCTGTAACAAGGTTGAAGAATGTTGTCTTGCCGGCTCCGTTCGGGCCAATAATTGACTGGACCGTGTTGTCGGCGATCGCCAACGATACTCCGTCGACGGCACGGAGGCCGCCGAACCTGCGCGATAATCCGGCGGTTTCTAGAATCACGGGGCAATCCTCCGCCAACGACGTTCGCGGAAAACCGACGCAAGGCCGAACAGGCCGCCGGGCGCAACAATCACGACGATCACGAAAAGACCGCCGAAGTAGATCAACCACGCATCCGTAAAGCTGCTGACATAGTGCTCGGCAACCGTAAACAGAGCAGCGCCAAAGACGGGCCCGATGATGGTCCCGACTCCGCCCAGCACGACGTACATGAGAATTTTGCCGGATTCGAACCAGCTCAATGTATCGGGGGCGACAGCTCCGTTGAACAAGGTGAACAAACCGCCTGCAAGCGCAGCGGTTGCAGACGAGAGGACATAGGCAAGGAGCTTCAATCGACTGACAGCGATTCCGATAAACCGGGCCCGCTCGGTGTTACTCTTGATGGCCAGCCATGCCCGGCCGAGAGGCGATCGGCGCAGATAGAGAATGGCAAAGAGCACCGCGATCAGAACGGCATACAGAATCCAGTACCACGCAGCCTGGCTAACCACATTCAATCCCGCCAGCGTTGGAGCAGGAACGCCTTGCAATCCGTCTTCGCCGCCGGTCCATTTTGATGCAACAAAGACAAGTGAGAAAAAGATCTGACTCAGCGCGAGCGTGAGGATGGCAAACGTCTTGCCTATCTGGCGCACGAGGATACTTCCGATGACCGCGGAGAGCACGGCCGCCAAGGCGACGGTCAATGGCAGAATGATGAGCATTTCCGGGGTTACAGATTTGGCCAGGAGACCGGCGGCGTAACCTCCGGCGCCATACCAAGCGGCGTGACCAAAGGAAAGAAGGCCGGTATTGCCCACCAGTAGATCGAGGCTGAGGGCCACGATCGCGGCTATGATCGCCTGCGAAGCAAGAACGAGCAGGAAAGGTTCCGAGCTCATCGCCGGCGGTATCGCAGCGCCGAGAACAATGGCAACGGCTCCGATCAGCTGCGCGGGCGCGAACGATGAACCGAAAGCTCTTGGGGCGAGACCCTGTGTAACTTCAGTCGCTGTCGTCATTCGACTCGTCCTTCGCCAAAAAATCCACGTGGCCATCGGATCAGCATGGCCATCATAAGAATGAATAGAAGCATCAGCGCGGCCTGGCCGCCCAAATAGCCTTCTCCGAAAACAATGATGAGGCCGACGACATAGGCCGCGACGATCGCCCCGCGCAGGCTGCCTAATCCGCCCAGGATCACGGTCATGAAAGCGAGGATCAATATCTTGTCGCCGACCGTAGCGTAGGCGGTGAAGATGGGCGCGGCAGCTACTCCCGAAAGCGCCGCGAGCGCACCGCTCAGCGCGACAACGGAATGCATAAGACCTTCGCGGTCGATCCCAAGGCAGGCACCCATCTCGGGATCGTCATTGGCCGCGCGCACGCGTAGTCCCCAGCTTGAGCTTTTCAGAAAGAAGAGCAAAGCCGCGACGGTGCCAACCGCCAAGCACGACACGAACAGACGGTAAGTCGGCAGTGAAAATTCCGCGACCGTCAACGTTCCTTCCAGCGTGGCCGGCGGATTAAGCATGACCACGCTTCGCCCGCCAAGTTGATAGAGAACTCCGGTGATGAACAAGGCCAATCCAAAGGTGAGCAGAAGACTGTCCACCATCGGCCGATCGCGAATCCGGGCGAGAACAGCCCAATCGATTACGAGACTCGCGAAGCCAATCAGAAGCGGGGCGATTACAAGCGCCAACCAGAACGACAGGCCGGCATTGCTAAGCCAGGCTCCTGCCAAAGCTCCGGAGCTGAACAAAGCGCCATGAGCAAAATTGACGATGCGGCCGACACCGTAAATCAGCGTCAAACCAAGACTAAAAAGCAGAAGAATGGAACCGAGCACCAATCCGTTTAGCGTGAGCGAAAACGCCAGCAAAACTTCCTCCCTAAAAGTCCCATTCGGGTCATTTATTCTCCTAGAATGGTGACAGATTCTAAGATTGTCAACAATCTTAGAATCTAAAACAAACTGTTTGATGGTGGCAGCGGTGGAAACTCTTCAATTCGCAATGACCTTGGCTCGTCCAGCCCGTGCATGGAGGCTATCGACGGTTGTCCTATCGCAAATCAAACCCGGGCATATTGATGATGGAGGCCGCGATCCGCACCCGGTCCCGTAACCTCGCGCCCGTCCAGAATGACGCGGCCGCTCGTCGGCCGGTCAAGCCCGGCAATGATGCGGAGCAATGTGGAACGGGCCTAGGATGGTGACAAAGTCGTTATCGCCGACGCTGAGATCGTAGGTTCCAGAGCCCGCGTCGGTGCATGGCCCTGGCGACCCGCAGCAGGGAGCAGGCGCTCGAAACACAGCGCGCTTGCGAAACGTTCGGTGTGGAGACGCTGCTCCGTGCGGCCAACATAGCCGATGATTCCGACTGCCGTCGAATGGCGGACGCCGCGCTGGCGAAATGGGGCCGCATCGACGCCCTCGTCAACAACGCGGCGACAACCGTGCCGTCGGATCCGTTCGATCTGGACACGCTGTCGGCGGCCGATTTTTAGCACGTTTTCGGCGTCAATGTCGTCGGTACGTATCAGATGGTACGCGCGGTATTGCCCGCGATGAAGCAGGCTGGAAGTGCCGCCATCGTCAATATTTCTTCAAACGTCTCGGTCACGGGCGGAGGATCGTCGATCGCTTACACGGCCTCGAAGGGAGCCGTCGATGCGATGGGCCGGGTACTGGCGCGAACCCTAGGACCGACCATTCGTGTCAATACGGTCTGCCCGGGCGTCATTGATACGCGATGGATCCGAAATGATCTCGGCGTCGAGGGATATGACGCCCTCGAGCGTCGCTTCAGCGACACTGCGCCGCTCAAACGTGTTGCCACAGCGGCCGATGTCGCCGAGGTTGCTATCTGGCTGATAGAAGGAGCGGAATTCGTGACGGGCGAAACGATTTTTGTCGACGGTGGCATCAGGCTTGCCGGAGGCAGCCGAAAGACCTGAGGCGAGGAGGTAATCTGGACCAGTAGTTGGCTTGCTTTTCCGGTCTCATCAACCTCGTCGCCACGTCCTCGCAATCCAGCGACTGTAAATAGGCCTCAATGAGCCGCAATGGAAGCGTATCTGCCCGAATGATAAACAAGCGGGGACTTCAAGGAGTCCGACTCGGCAGTTGCCCAAAGGACTTCACCAACGAAGATTGAATGATCGCCGGCATTGTGCGTCTCTGTCACCCTTACCTCCATCACGGCGCAGCTACCGGCCAATAGAAAAGTCCTGCCGGGTCCGGAAGCGATTTCCACGTCGCCGACGGCGTATCTATCCGCAGCTTTGGAGGAGAACCGCCGCGAAAGGGACTCCTGTTTGTCCGAAAGCAGGCTAATACCGACATCCGAACCTATCTGCAGTAGACGATGCGTATCGCTAGTCTTGTGTATGCAAAACAGCACAAGCGGCGGCTCCAGCGAAACCGGCGTAAACGCTGTAGCCGTCATGAATTGCAGTTCGTCGGTGGCGCGCGGCGATATCACGACCACTGATGCCGCATGCTGCCGCATCACGCTTTTGTATAAATCCGGCCCAATCATTCTACGCTCGTGTAATTCCAATTCGAGGTATTGGTCACCAATCACTCCGCGGGGATCTGGATCTTGTCGGCTAGCGTCGATTGAACCGCAGGATGCTGCGCGCCCAGCTTTGGACCTTGTGAGAAGAGCTTTTCCCGAAGTGTGCCTGGCGCATATTTAGTCTTGTACAGTCCGCGTTTTTGCATCTCCGGAACGATCAGGTCGACAAAGTCCGTAAAAGTTTCCGGCATTACAGTGTAGGCCAGATTAAATCCGTCGACACCGGTAGCCGCGATGCGGGCTTCCATCTGATCGACGATCGTCGCCGGCGAGCCGACAAGAACTGGCCCGGCGCCGCCAATGCTGGTGAAGTCTGCCATTTCGCCAACCGACCAAACCTTGTCCGGATTGGCATTCGTAAAGCGATCGATGCCGGTTTGCATACTGTCGGTGCGAACGTGTTTGACCATATCGTCGGGCGACATCGTCGCATAGTCGACGCCGCTCCAGCCGGAAAGGACCACAAAGGCGCCTTCGCGGGTGGCATATCGGCTGTAATCGCGAAATTTCTCTTCCGCTTCCTCATCGGTCGGCGCGGTGACGACCGTCAACATGCTGATGATGCTCACGCTTGCGGGGTCTCGCCCTTGCCGCGCGATTTCGTCGCGTGTCCGCTTGACGTAGAGGGCGACAACGTCGGCCGATGGACCGTTGACGAAAATGCATTCCGCATGCCGTGCGGCGAACACGGCACCCTTGGCCGAGGTGCCGGCCTGGTAAAGGACCGGCGTTCGCTGAGGCGACGGTTCGCAAAGATGAACCGCATCGAGCTTGAAGAACTGACCCTCATGCCGCAACCGATGAACTTTCGTTGGATCCGTAAACACCGCCCGGTCGGAATCGCGGACCACAGCATCGTCCTCCCAACAGCGCTCCCACAATTCGTATACGACCGACATGTATTCTTCCGCGATGTCATACCTGATATCGTGGTCAGTTTGCTTGCTGAGACCGGACGCGCGCGCGGCGCTATCCAGGAAGCTGGTGACGATGTTCCAGGCGATGCGGCCATTCGTGAGATGGTCCAGCGTCGACATGCGACGGGCAAAGGTGTAAGGGCCTTCATAGGTCAACGAGCAAGTCACGCCGAAGCCGAGATGATCGGTGACGGCCGCCATGGCCGGAATCAGCATCAATGGATCGTTGATCGGAACCTGCATACCGGAACGGATCGCCGCCTCGGGCGAATTGCCATATACATCGTTGATGCCCAGAACGTCGGCGATGAAGATGCCGTCGAACAGGCCTCGCTCGAGCGTTTTCGCAAGATCGGTCCAGTAGGACAGCGTTTTGTACTCGTGTGACCGGTCGCGGGGATGGCGCCACAGTCCCGAGCACTGGTGGCCGACGCAATTCATAACGAAAGCACTCAGCTGAATTTCTTTGCCCATTTTGTTCTCTCGTCAGTTGCAACGCGAACCGCGCCGGCGGGAATATAGGTGTGCCGCGTCTCTGCGGACAATCGATAAATAATCTCTGATGCTTATCGGAATCCCTTATGGACGTGGCCGTTCGCCGCGGGATCCTGTGGCAACTCGTTTTCCGATCAATCCAGATCGGAAAAAGTCACTTGATGCCCGAATTAGCGCTCCATAACCTATCAATCGATGGTCTGACGCCGGCTGGGGATGGTGCAGACACGTGGCTGCAGTCGTTGACCTGAAGCGCAGATGCTTGCTGGCAAAGCACGTTGTGTCGTGCGGCGCGGATGCACGTTGCGGCAGATCAGGTCTTGCGCCTGAACGTCCACGCTGCATAGCGCGGGCCAGAATAGAATGAAATCGACGAGGGGATTGGATCGATGACTTCAACAAGGGTTGCCGGATTGGTCGCGGGAATGATGCTGGCGCCGGTGATCGCCGGGCACGCTGCAGCGGACGAAACCAAATTTCGGGTGGGCCTTGTGACCTATCTCTCTGGACCCGGGGCGGACGCCCATGGAACAGCCTCAATCAACGCCGGGAAAATGCTGATTGACGAACTGAACAATGGCCGCGTTCCAGCGCCCTACTCGATGAAGGGTATCGGCGGCCTGCCGATCGAATTCGTGATCGTCGATGAGGCCGGATCGGCTGAAGTCGAAATCCAGCGGTACCGTGACATGGTCGAGCGGGAAAAGGTCGATGCGGTTCTCGGATATGACGGTTCCGGCAACTGCCTCGCGATCGCGCCCATTGCGGAACAACTCAAGGCACTGGCGATCTTTTCCGGTTGCGGAACGCCCCGGTTGTTCGAGGAAGCCGAATACAAATATGTGTTCCGAGCCGGCGCACACGGCACGATGGATAATGTTGCTCTCGCGCGTTACGTCTCCACCAAGATGCCGAACATCAAGACCATGGCCGGCCTCAACCAGAATTATTCGTGGGGGCAAGATTCGTGGCGAGATTTCAAGTTGTCGATGGAGCAACTGATGCCCAACGTCCAAACGGTCGGCGAACTGTTTCCCGAACTCGGGGCCGGCCAGTACGGCGCGCAGATATCGACGCTGCTGCGGGAAAAGCCTGACCTCATCCATTCGAGTCTCTGGGGAGGGGATCTCGAAGCCTTCTTCCTGCAAGCACAGCCGCGAAACCTGTTCAAGAGTTCTCAGGCCGTCTTCACGCTGGCCGAGCATGTCCTTCCGCGACTCGGTAACAAGGCGCCCGATGGCGTCGTGACGGCCGGCAGGGGCGCGGTTGGACAACTTGCACCCAAGACGCCGTTGAGCGTCTGGTTCCAGGAAACCTATCGCAAGACGTTCGACAAGCCCGCCGTTCAGGGGCCGTTCCGGTTCTCGCAGCCCATCCTGGCGTTGAAGATGGCGGCCGAGCAGGCCATGGCGGCGAACGGAAACAAGAAGCCGACTACGCTGCAGATCATCGAGAAGCTCGAGAACATGGAATTCGATGCGCCTGCGGGCAAGGTCAAGTTCGCGCTCGGTAAGGGCCATCAGGCCATTCAGTCGAATGCACTTGGTGTCGCCCGCTGGGACGAGAAAACCCAGGAACTCAAGCTCGAGAACATCGTGTCCTTCAAGGCCGAGTGCGTGAATCCCCCCGCTAACACCAAGAGCGCCGACTGGATCAAGGCTGGTTTTCCCGGCGCGAAATGCGATTGAGGGCTGGGGGGCCGCGGCGTGGCCATTGTCTGGCTCCGATTCGCTGCAGGGGTGATCCATCATGGATATCGTTGTGACCATTTTGGTCGATGGCGTGATCTTCGGATCGTCGCTCTTCCTGGTGGCGGCGGGGCTGACGCTTGTTTTTGGAGTCATGGGCGTTCTGAACGTGGCGCACGGCGCGTTCTACGCCGCCGGCGCCTATGTGGCTGCGACCATCATGAAGTCACAACTGGCGCTGGGATTACCCGGTCAATGGAGCATCCTGGCCCTGTTCGCGAGCGCGCTGATCACGGCGTTGGTCGTCGGACCGCTAATGGAGCAGGTGCTGCTCAAGAGGTTTTACGGGCAGGATGAGATCGTACTCCTGCTGGTGACCTATGCCACGTTCCTGATCTTTGAGGACGCAATCCGTCTGATCTGGGGAACGACCTCCTATTACGTGTCGGAGCCGTACGGTTCGTTCGGCAATGTGATCTTCGGCCCGCTCAACTACGTCGGGTATGATTTCTTCCTGGTCGTGATGGCGGTCGCGGTTGGATCGGCTCTTTGGCTCGCGATCAACAAGACCAGCCTGGGCAGAATAGTCCTGGCGGTGACCTACGACCGCAGCGTCTGCGAAGCGATGGGCGTCAACGTCAACCTCGTATTTGCGGGGACGTTCACGCTCGGCACGTTCCTGTCCGCGCTCGGCGGCGCGTTATCGGCGCCGGCCATGGCCATCACGCCAGGCATGGGCGTCAATGCCATAATTCTAAGTTTTGCCGTCGTGGTGATCGGCGGCCTTGGCAGCATCGAGGGCGCGGCGGTCGGTTCCGCCATCGTGGGCATTGCGCATTCCGCTGCGGTCGTCTTCTGGCCGCAGGCTGAACTGTTCATTCCCTATGGAGTGATGGTGACGGTGTTGCTGGTTCGACCGGAAGGCCTGCTACATCGCATCAAGCTGCGGAGAATATGACGTGCGAATGATACTTTCGTACGTCATTGCTCCCTTCGTCGCCGTCATGATCGCGTCATTGCTGCCATCGTGGTCACTTTATCTGCTGACCATCGCGCTGGCCAAGAGTCTGGTGGTTCTGGGGTTGGTCCTTCTGTTTCGGTGCGGGCTGGTATCGTTCGGTCATGGACTATTTTACTGTACCGGGGCCTACACGCCGGGGATTCTCGGCCGCTGGCTGGGTATAAGCGATGTATTTCTCTCGCTTGCCGCGGGACTTCTCGTGACGATCCTACTCGGCGCCATGCTTGGCGTGTTTCTGGCCAGGTATCGTGGCGTATTCTTTGCGATGTTCAATCTCGCGCTGTCGATGATCCTGTACGGTGCTCTGTTGAAGTTTCAGTTGCTAGGGGGCTCCGACGGGCTTCGCATCCTGCGGCCGTCGGGCCTGGATATCGTCGCGGCCGGCGGCAGCGAGACCTACCGGATATTCATCCTGGCCGCTGTGATCGTTGCCGCCGGTTGTGTGTTCGCCGACAGGTATTTTCGTTCCATCCTCGGATTGCGCTCGCAAGGTGTCGCTGACAACGAAATCCGCATCGACTATCTCGGCGGTTCGGCATGGTCCACGGTGTTGATCAATTATGTGATTTCCGCAGCGCTCGCAGGGACAGGCGGCGTATTGTCGGCGCTTGCCACCGGTTACGTCACGCCGGAACTCACCTACTGGACGGTGTCGGGCGAGTTCGTGTTCATCACTGTGCTTGCTGGCGCCACCAACGTATGGGCCGCGCCCCTGGCGACCCTCCTGTTCGAGTCCGTGCGGTTGGCGGCCGGACAGCTCGTGCCGCATTTCTGGCAGATGATCCTCGGAACCTTCCTGCTCCTCACCATCGTGTTTCTGCCGGGCGGGTTGAGTGGGTGCTTCAGGCCGAGTCGTCGGCCCGCCGTTGCGAAGCAGGCGGCTTCCGATTTCAACCATCCGATAGGAACTGCTGATGTCCACGATACTGGCGACAAGTAAGGTCAGCAAGAGTTTCGGCGGCGTCATTGCGGCCGATAGCATCAGCATCGACATCCCCGCCGGCCAGGTCGTCAGCCTGATCGGCTCCAACGGGGCAGGGAAGACCACGTTCGTGAACATGGTAACGGGTTACGTGAAGCCGGATAGCGGAAGTATCCTGCTCGGGGGACGAAACATCACGGCGCTCGGTCCGCGTGAAATCACCCGCCTTGGCGTTTCCCGCTCGTTTCAGATCCCGCAGATTTTCTTGCGGCTCACCACTTTGCAGAACGTCGTCCTGGCGATCGATATCCACGAGGGCGGCTTCGGGCGGCACTTTCGTCAGGCGGTCACGCCGGCGAAAGCAGAACGCGCGATGGATGTGCTGTCGAGCTACCGGCTCGGCCGCTACGCCGATCAGCTTGCATCGTCATTGCCGGGCGGCGTTCGAAAGCTGCTCGATATCGCGCTCGCGGTCGTCTGTGATCCGCAGGTGCTCTTTCTTGACGAGCCGACCAGCGGAACCGCGAACCAGGAGAAATTCGCTATCATGGACCTGATCATGTCAGCGCTCGCGCGGCAGAAGGTCTCAGTGATGTTTATTGAACACGACATGGAGATCGTCCGCCGGTATGCACGAACCGTGATCGCGTTTCACGAAGGCGGCTTGCTGATGAACGGCGCCACGAACGATGTGCTGAACAGTGAGATCGTGCGTAAACACGTGATCGGGAAAGTAGGGACGGTTCAATCGTGATTTCCGTCAGGCAGCTGTCGGTCGAAATTGAATCCGTTGCGATTTTGCGCGATGTCTCGTTCAATGTGGCGCAAGGTAGCATGACCGCGTTGATTGGGCGGAATGGCGCCGGCAAGACCACGACCATGCGAGCCATCATGGGGCAGGTGGACGTGCTTAAAGGATCCATCGCGTTCGATGGTCAGGATCTTCGTCAGATTCCCGCTCACAGGCGCGTCAGTCTCGGCATCGGCTACATGCCGGAAGATCGCAGGCTTATTCCACAACTGACGGTCGCCGAAAATATCATGCTCCCGGCCGTTGCGGGCCGGTTGCCCGACGCGAAAAAAACACTGATGGCGATCTACGACATGATGCCGGAGGTCGCAGCTTTGCAGCATCGCAGGGCATTGCTGCTCAGTGGCGGCCAGCAAAAGCTGGTCTCGCTGTCGCGAGCCCTGATGGCGGGCCGGAGAGCGCTGATCCTTGACGAACCGTTCGAGGGCGTGGCGCCGGCGCTGGTCGACCGCTTGTCAGCGGTCCTTGCCGAACTCAAGCGCGAGCGGAAACGGACGTTGTTCGTGTCGGACTCGTCGCTGGATCATGGCATGAAGCTGTATGACGACTTCATCACCATTGAACGCGGACAGATCGGCAAGGCGCCGGTGTTCGCGGCCTAGAAGCATCGGCTATAGCGCGGCTGGAAACGTGCTGACTTCGCGCGCGATGGTTGCGAGTAGCCGAGAGGGCGACGAATGACCGTGCTTCCTGAAGACAGCAAAGAATGCGGCGGTGATTCTCGGTTGGGCATGGATGACTTTGAGCGTTCCGCTGTTCAACTGCTCTGAGTAATGGAAGGTGGGCAACAGCGCCACACCGAGTCCGTTGGTGGCAAGTGCCGCGAGTACGTTCATGCTGTTACATGTGCTCACCCGCTGCGGCACGATCTGCTTTTGCCGAAACCAGGCGTCCGCGGTGTGTGTGATGTACGAATCCTTGCTTAGCAGAAGTACGGGCGGTGCATCATCCGCGGCCCAATCGTAACTGGGCGTGGCGATCTCCGGTGTGCCTACCCACTGAAATTCGACAGTGCCGAGTGCGAGCGAATCGAGTTCGCTGTCGAACGACGTGCCGGGCATTAGAGCGACGTCCAGCTGATCGCGTTTGACCAGATCCACGATTTGATAGGCGGTTCCCACTTGCAATTCTACAAGAAGACGCGGAAACCGCTTTTGCAGCATGCCAACCAGCTGCGGGAGCCACGTGACAGCGATCAGTTCGGCAACGCCGACGCGCACGGTGCCGACGACCATTTCGTTGCGCCCGAGCGAATGCTTCATTTCCTCCACAGCAGAGATGACGGATTCCGCATAGCGGATGAGACCTCTTCCGTCGGCAGTCAAAACGGCCTTGCGCCCGGATCTATCGAACAACAAAATATCAAGTTCTTGCTCAAGCTCCCGGATACGAAGCGAAATGGCCGATTGCGTCATGTGAAGCCGCTCCGATGCGGCGGCGAAGCTGCCGCATCGCACGACAGCGAGAAAAGCTTCCAGTCGTTTTGTGTTCATCGTCGACCCCAAGCACCATTTTTTCTAATCAATGAAGATCAGGAAAAAGCGGTTGAATGGAGCATCATCGATCCGTAACTTCGATGCAGCGGTATAAAATATGCATGAGTATTTGAAAACCAAGCTAAACGCGGTTTCGTTGCTCAGCAAAACATCACCGCAGCACAAAAAGTGATCCGCGCACTTTCGATTGATCGAATTCACCGATTAACGGAATGGCGACGACCGCTGGTTGCAGAAACGGGATAGGCGCGGCGAGCTCTCGCCGCGTTGGCTTGGCTCAGCGAGTACTCCGATCAATGAGGAACTATATGCCATTTTCTTCTCCGATCCGCTCCGCTGCAATCATTGCGCTTGCGATCTCAATCGCAGCCGGCGCAGCCGGCCAAGCGAGTGCTGATGAGGATGCCGTCAAGATCGGCGTGCTCGGCGACATGAGCGGTGCTTACTCGGACCTTAGCGGAGCGGGCTCCGTTGAAGCGACCAAAATGGCGATCGAGGATTTTGGCGGCTCAGTGCTCGGCAAGCCGGTGGAAGTGTTGACAGGTGACCACCAGAACAAGGCGGATACCGGAGCGGCCATGGCGCGAAAGTGGTTCGATACCCAGAATGTCGACATGATCACCGATCTTACTAATTCGGCGGTTGCGCTGGCGGTTCAGGCTCTGGCGAAGGAGCGCAAGAAGATCGATCTCGTGACATCGACACACACCACCGAACTGACCAATGCGGCGTGTTCTCCCTACGGCGTGCACTGGACGTTCGATGCCTATGCAGTTTCGGCCGGCACCGCCACTGCGATGGTCAAGGGCGGCGCGAAGACTTGGTACTTCGTTTCCGCGGATTATACATTCGGCATCAACCTCGAGCAGAACGCTCAGGGGATCGTCGAAAAGCTAGGCGCGAAGGTGATCGGCCGTTCGCGGCATCCGATCAACACCAATGATTTTTCGTCCAATTTGTTGCAGGCGCAGGCGTCCGGGGCTGACGTGATCGCATTTGCGGATACCGGGACGGACCTTTCGAACGCGGTCAAGCAGGCCCAGGAATTCCGGATCACGGACAAGCAGAAGCTCGTCATGCTGGCGGCGTTCTTCAACAACATTCAGGCCATGGGCCTCAAGAGCGCCGGCGGAAGTATCCTGACGGAGGCATTCTATTGGGATCGTGATCCCGGCACCCGCGCTTGGACCGAGCGCTTCTTCAAACGCACTGGCAAGATGCCGAGCATGATTCACGCCGGCACTTACTCGGCGGTCAGCCACTATCTGCAGGCTGTCAAGGCGGTCGGCACCAAAGACAGCGACAAGGTCATGAGCAAGATGCGCGAGACGCCGGTCAACGATATTTTCTGGAAGAACGGGCGCATTCGCGAGGACGGGGTGATGGTGCATGACATGTTGCTGCTGCAGGTCAAGACGCCGGAGGAAAGCAAGTCCCAGTTCGACTACTACAAGATCCTCGACGTGATTCCAGGTGAGCAAGCGTTCCAGCCGATTCAAACCAGCACCTGCCCGCTGGTGAAGAAGTAAGTTTTCGGAGGGAGGGCGAGTGCCCATGCCTGAGCCGAACATCATTGAGGCGCTTGGCATCACCAAGGAATTCAAGGGATTCGTCGCCGTCAACAATGTCAGCCTGCGGATAAGGCGGAACTCAATCCATGCCTTGATCGGACCCAATGGCGCTGGCAAGACGACATGCTTCAATCTGCTGACGCGGTTTCTCGACTGTACCCAAGGCCGCATTCGGTTCGACGGTAGGGACATCACGGCTGCGGCGCCCGCCGAAGTGGCGCGTCTCGGCATGATCCGGTCGTTTCAGATATCCGCAACCTTCGACAATTTGACGGTCCTGGAAAATGTGCGGGTGGCGCTGCAGCGGCCGCTTGGGAATTCCTACTGCTTCTGGCAGTCCGAAACCTCGCTCGACAGTCTCAACGATCGGGCCATGGAATTGATTCGGGATGTCGATCTTGAGAATTATGCCGCACTCCTGGCGGTTCAATTGCCTTATGGACAAAAGCGGGCCCTTGAGATCGCCACCACCCTGGCGCTTGAACCAAGCCTGCTGCTGCTGGATGAGCCGACGTCCGGGATGGGCCGGGAGGACGTCGCCCGGACGGCCGATCTGATCCAGCGGGTGGCGGCGGATCGCACCGTCCTGATGGTCGAGCACAATCTTGCCGTGGTCGCCCAATTGTCGGACGCGATCACGGTGATGGCCAGGGGCGAAATTCTGGCCGAGGGCCCCTACGCCGACGTCTCCCGCAATCCTGCAGTGATCGAAGCGTATATCGGTACGGGACATGGCGTTGGGTGAAGAACGAGCCAACTATGATTGCAACGACGGATGCCCGCCTTCCGGATGGCGCGCGGCCCTGAGGCCGAGAGCCGCCGTCGGCGGGCATACCGAACGGAATATCCGATGGTAACGATCTTCGGCGTTGCCTCGCCGGTCCTGTTCGGCCAGTTGCTGCTCGGGCTCATCAATGGCGCGTTCTACGCGATGCTCAGCCTCGGCCTCGCGGTTATCTTTGGCTTGCTGAACGTCATCAATTTCGCGCATGGCGCGCAATACATGATGGGCGCTTTCGGAGCCTGGATATTGCTCAACAAGTTCGGAGTTCCCTATTGGGGAGCGCTGCTGCTTTCCCCGCTGCTGGTAGCCGCGATCGGCATGCTGATCGAGCGAATTTTGCTGCGGCGGCTGTACCGGCTCGACCACCTCTACGGGTTCTTGCTGACATTCGGACTGACCTTGATTATCGAAGGCTTGTTTCGTCACAAGTACGGCTCGTCCGGAATGCCGTACGACAATCCACTATCCGGCGGCTTCCACCTCGGGTTCATGTTCCTTCCGGCGTATCGCGTCTGGATCATCGTGATGTCGCTGGCGGTCTGTTTCGGTACCTGGTTCGTCGTTGAGCGCACCAAGCTCGGATCCTATCTGCGCGCGGCCAACGAGCGGCCCGATCTAGGGTCTGTACTCAATAGGACTAGCGGCGCAAGGCAGTTCTGTGATTCCAATGACTCCCGACCGTGATGTTGGGAGGGTTGGATGTCGAAGCGTTT
>LNAP01002334.1_pt1 | contig 34600 bp, 33 predicted proteins | sample 602601 | NCBI WGS metagenome assembly LNAP01 (sample SAMN02440304, study PRJNA202911) | soil metagenome | biome: Subtropical and temperate rainforests or woodlands; isolation source: soil samples (1 kg each in a 20% v/v slurry with milli Q water) were... ...
CAGGAAAGGCACTGCTTACACGGCCGATCAGATTGCTCAAGCGAAGAAAACCGAGTTCGAGCGCATTAACGGCAAGCCTGCCAAGGGTGGCGGCGCCAAGCAACTCAACCTGAGCGGCTACAACGACGCCCAAAACGCAATCAAGGATCTGCAAGCCACGTATTCGAACTCCGAAAAGGAACTTGAGGCGCAGCAGAAGGCTGGACTGATCACGCAGCAAAACTACCTCGACCAGCGCACCGCGTTGATCCGGGCAGAGCGTGAAGAAGTCACCAGCGCCTATCAGGCCGAGATTGCCGCACTGGAAGCGGTGAAGGATCGCACCGGCACGACTGGCGAGCAGCGCATTCAGCTTGACCAGAAGATCGCCGATGCACGCACCAGCATGGTCAAGGCGCAGAAGGATGCCGACAGCCAGCTAAATATTCTCGCCACCAGCGAGGAAGGTAGGGTCAAGGCTCAGACCGCAGCATCGAAGGCTTATGTCGATCAACTCGAACGGCAGCGCGCCGCGCTTGAGGCATCAGGTGCGCGCGCCGCTAACGGGCTTGGATTGGGCGATCGTCAACAAGGCCTTCAGAACAGCCTCGATGGTTCCACTGACAAGTTCAATGACGAGCGCGCCAAGCTGCTGGATCGTCGCCGGACGGCTCCAGATAAATACAGCATGGATGACTACCAGAAGGATCTTGCAAGCCTGCAGACCGCCGAGGACAGCTACCGCGCCACCGTGGTTGGCAACTACGACAAGATGTCCGTAGCCCAGGCTGACTGGCAGTCCGGTGCGACATCAGCGTGGGCAAACTACCTAGACTCGGCGAGAGATGTGTCGGGCCAAACGAAAAGCCTCTTCACTAATGCGTTTGGCGAGATGGACGACGCTTTGGCAAATTTCGCGTTGACCGGAAAGCTGTCTTTCAGTGACCTCGCCAAGTCGATTATTTCGGATATGGCACGCATTGCCGCGAAGCAGGCCAGCTCCTCGGCCTTGAGCGGTTTGTTCGGCCTGGCAGCCAACGCAGTCGGGGCATATTTCGGCGGCTCTAGTGGCGCCACTCAGGGCGGCTACACCGGATCGGACTACTCGAACTGGGTGAAAACTCAGGCCAAGGGCGGTGCTTGGTCCGGCGGCGTGCAGATGTTTGCCGACGGCGGCGCGTTCACCAACAGCGTTGTCAGTTCGCCAACCGCCTTCGGGATGTCTGGCGGGAAGACTGGCGTCATGGGTGAGGCCGGTCCTGAGGCGATTGTCCCGCTTGCGCGCGACTCGCAAGGGCGCCTCGGTGTACGTGGCGGCAGCAGCGCAACCCCGATCACCATGACCTTCTACATAGACGCTGCCGACAACGGCGCTAGCACCATCCCAGACCCCGCTAAGCTGGCTGAAGCGATGAAGACAGTCGCCCGACAGGAGATCGCCAACCAAAGGCGCAACGGCGGTCAACTAGCCTAATAGGGCTTGGGTTATTCGGCGGCTCCCGCCATCCAATTCAATGGAGATAAGCGATGACAATTGAGTACGACAAGCAGGTCCTCGTCGGAGTAATAAGTGACGCAGTGACCAATCACTTCCTGAAAATGCTGCCCAAGCAACCGGACGCTATTCGGGTTCGGGAGATCCTAGAGGAGGCGATCGAGATCGTTGTTCGGACGACTTCGGTTCTACATGAAGACTTTGAAACGCGCCCCGCAGAGATCCTGCAAGAGGGGCGAGAGCACTCGAAAGCTAATGTAGACCGATACCTGAAGATCATTTTAAGCCCAGGCAGCAAAGCTTGGAGACCTCGTAAATGACTGGTCAAGAACGCTTCGCCGAGGCGTGTAAGACAAACAGCTTTGCGTCGTACTCGCTGAAACAGGGGCCTGACTCTGGATACCTAGTGTGGGATGTCCGGCACGTCCGCGACGGCCTGAAGGTAACCATCGACGGTCCTTTCTTCACCGAGGAAGAAGCGCGGGTATCGGCCGATCTGCTTCGCGGGACATTCCGCGGCGCCCGGGCCTATAAGACGATCCGCGATCGGATTTGGAATTATGACCCGAGGGATGAACAGGTGACATTCGATCAGGCGCGTATGTCGCGATCTCTTCTCGCCATTCGCCTTGGCGTGAAAGCCCCAACCAACAGCGCCGCCGGCGCACCGGAGTAAATCATGACCCTTTCCATGAACCAGTTTGAGGTGACGCGATGAGCGCTATCGTTAACCCACCGATGACCCGCATCCTTTTGTCTGGCAGCCTGGCCAAAACCTTCGGCCGCGAGTTTTTCCGTCAATTGGAAACGGGCACCACTCGCGAGGCGTTCAGCGCTTTGCAGCACACCGTCGAAGGCTTCGCCGACTTCATCCGCGACTCGGCTCGCCGCGGCCTTCGTTATGCCATTTTCCGCAACCGAGAGAATGTCGGTGAAGACAGGTTCACCATGAGCGGGACGACAGAGATTCGCATCGTCCCGGTCATCGCTGGCAGCAAGAACGGCGGCCTGTTTCAGACAGTTTTAGGTGTCGCACTGATCGTTGTCGGCGCCTTTGCCTCGGCAACACCCTTCGGCCCGCCTCTAATCGCGATTGGTATCTCGCTGGCACTTGGCGGCGTCATGCAGATGCTATCTCCCGTACCAAAGGCCCCTAGCCAGCAAGAACAGGGCGTCACCGAAAACAAGCCGAGCTATCTCTTCAATGGTGCGTTCAACTCCACACAGCAAGGTCTGCCTGTCCCGGTTGTTTACGGAACGATGTTGGTCGGCTCCAGCGTTGTGGCAATCGGCACCTGGGCAGAGGCTATTCCGGCATGAGGTAAGGCCTGCAATAGGTCGAGGCGAGTGATACATTCGCTCTTTTCCAGGAGAGAAAAGCCATGCAAAGGATTATCGCGGCTGGACTAGTCGTACTGGCTTTGAGCGGATGCGCAACAGCACCAATGCCGGTTTCCGAGGCGAAACCGGTTCCCTCCGATGAGATTTATGGTTTCAAAAGCCCAGCCTCGAAAGACTCGGGAGGTCTCACAGTCTTTAGGGATGACGGCTTTGTCGGATCGGGTTGCGATATCATGCTTTACATTGATGGGCAGCGCGCGGCCAAGATCGGGCCAGGCGAGAAGGCATCTTTCAACCTGCCCACTGGAGCTGTGAATCTCGGGACCGGACTTGCTGAGTCAGGTTTATGTGCAGGCGCGGCAATCAAAACAGTGGCAGCTGATATCAAGCCAGGGAAGGACGCCATCTATCGAATTAATGGGGATATGCAAGGTTTCTACCTCGGCCCCTATGTTGATTACCGTCGTTGAGCCAAGCATCTGCATCTTGAGGCAGACGATTTGATCCCAACGAGACGATATCGTCTGTCTCGCTAACCGGTGCCGCGACAAGCCTCGGCGGCCAGATGACAAGCACACAGGCAACCATCAAAAGTAACCAGTTGGTACTGGCTGCCGGGCTAGGAAGGGCTGCCGGCGCACCTCAAACTGCTATTTCCATAGCATTTTCCAACGTTAGGTTTTGTTAGGTTCTGGTGCGCGTTCGATGTCAGGTTTTGTCAGGTTTCCGCGCCGATCAGATGTCAAGTTTTGACAAGTTCTAGATTCGCTAGAACGTTAAGTTTTGATAAGTCGCTGGAGCTGACCAGGCCGCCCGGTATCCACCTTGGTATTCAAGGTTTGGGGTATTACTGGGCGGATGCCAGCGCCAGTGATCAAGCGAGTGACCAGCATTAGCGACCATGCAGAAGTGATCACAAAACCATCAAAACCCATTTGCGAAACCGAACCCCATGAATGAGCCGCGTCAAGTGCCTATCGGGGTGTTTTCGCGCAGTCGTCACGCACGATCGTCACGCACCTGGAGTGCGCGAAACTGACTCTGAATAAGGTGGGCTGGCATTGGTGCGCAGGCTGGTACGCACCATCGGTACGCGCTCGCCAACGCGTTCTGGCAGCAAGTTCGCACCGGTAGTTCGCACGATTAGTTCGCACTTCTGGTTCGCACCCTCCTACGCGATGCTGGTGCGAACCTGGCAGGCGGTTACCAGTGCGGTTTCCACCAATGGTTACCAGATCGAACGGTAACCAGGCTCGAGGTTTCCACTGTGGTTTCCACGGTATTGCAGTGCTTTTCACTGGTGGAACGCCGGTTTGCGAAACAACCCCATGAATGAAACCAGTTCTGCGAAAACCGACCCCTATGAATGCCCCACCACCGGCGATTTGAGTGTCAGGTTTTATCAGGTTCCCGCGTGTAGAAAATGACACTCTGTGTAGGAATCAACACGGTGCGTGGAGAGTGATAAGGGGATGGGGATGCCTTCGCCTGACGCCAGCCACTTTGACCACGCTTTGACAGAATGTAAGACAGGCATGAGACGAAACCCGCGCAGGGTGTGCGTCTGAGGCTTGTTCCATGCGAAGGCCGTCAAACAAGGGGATTTTGGCCGTCTCATAACACAGGCAGACCCCAGTCGAATTCTAGACGGGCTCTAGACGGATTGTGACCAACCGCAGCAGCCTGATTGCCCGGAAAGCAGCGGCTCATCTGGTGCGCAGAGGATCGCAGCACATCCGAGCGCCGAACCCTGTCCAGAATGGCTAGATCCTTGACCAGCCTTGACGGAATATTTGACAGGATTTGACGGATAGCGAGACGACCATGCGCCAGCGCCAAGCTGGACACCTTGATCCGTAAGGGCTGGCGCGGACTTATCGGGGTAGCTGTGATCGAAGCTCGTCAAATATTCTCGGGAGGCTCGTCAAGGTAGGTTTATCAGCGACGCCGACAATGTTATCCAACCGGTCGGCAAGCACCTGACAGCACGCTGTAGCAGGCGACGGGACGCCCCAAGCAAACTACCGGGATCACGGCAGTTATCAGATAATCGAACGCCCGTTCAACGAACGTTGAGAATGACCCATACGCGAGGGCTACCCCATGTCCATTATCGACTGTGATTACCTGCCCGCCGACAAGGTGGTGTTTCCGCCGGAGCTGGCGCTGCTGATTGTCAGGAAGGCCAGCGCGATGGCGGCAGCGTTTGAGGAGCAGGCGCTCGATCAGCTCACCAAAGATGCGAGGCGCGCGCTATCCCTAGGCACTGAGCCGCGGCGAATCATCAGGGAAATGCGGCTGTAACCAGTAACGGAAAAGCCCGCATGCGCGGGCCGTTTCAACTCACCAAGGGGTGCCGATCCTTCGGCTGATGTCAGTGTAGATGGCGCATTTCTAAGAGCAAGTCAGAAACGAAACTCCAGGCCGTTGACGAGCTTAATACCGTAGCCTATGCGCATGCTGTAGAGGGCGCTGGTGAGGGAACGTTGAGTTAAAGAAGTGGAGTTTGTCGAGATATAACCATTTCTTCCATGATCTCTCGAGCGAGCTTATTAACGCCCTCGTCTCCTTGATACTGGAGGCGCTCTATATTTATGACCGTGAATTGCTCTGATGCTGGTCCGGTAACCGATACCGTCAAAGTCCCGTCTGGGTTAATCGAACAGGAAATTGTGCAGTTCGGTAGTCGGTCGGAGAGCACATCTTTGATTTCTTGCTTGGTCATCGTGTCCATGAGATGTCGCATCAGTTGAATAGGGCTTAAAGACTAGTCGGTGTTAGCCCCATGTAAATGATGTCACGGTAATATCCAGGCCAGTCGAAGCAGGATCTCTCCAAATCTGGGACGCCGCCCCATCAGCACCTACGGTTTGCAGCGGGTAAGTAAAGGTAAGCAAAACCGGCTGGGTTTGTACTGAAACCGGATGGGTTTTATCAATGGGTCTTTGCGAAAACCGAACCCCATGAATGAGGCTGACGGCCCGAACGTCGCCGAATGCCCTCGTTGTGGAAACACCCCATGAATGACTTGAGATGTACTCAGTTTTGAGTGCATCTGCTGAGCGGATGACTGCTTCATCTTTTGAGGCAGTGCTACGCTTTCGTTTTCTCGAATGGAGTCGAAGCGATGCCCTCCTCTGAATACTCTCTCCCTGATGTCCTTGAGCGCATGTATCACAACCAACTTGCCTTGGAGGCAGCGCTGATGGAGCTGACCCTGTTAGTCGAAAGCCAGGGGCAAGACGAAGCCGGCGACAATATTCGGACTGCGTTGAACGCGATCGGCGAAAACGCCGGACATATCAATCAGGGGTTGGTCAGACTCAAGTCACAAGGCACTGCTTGAACCAACGTCAGCAGGGGGCGCGTATGGACGATGACTGCGAAGTGTTGTTTGTTTCCGACCTGGCAACGATGCTTGGCCGAACTGAGGCGTCGGTCAGAGAGGGAATGCGCCGAGGCGTGGACTGGTTACCAAAGAGTTTCAGAATGGGCACCAGACACTGCTGGCTCAAGGCGGATGTTCGGGAGTTCCTGCGCGCCTGCCGGGACGGCGAGAACAAGGCGCCGAAGGTCGGTAGACCGCGGCAGACACCGCCAACACTGAGAGATATCAGGAGATGACAGAGAGCATTGATCGTTTCCTGCGTCTCGACGAGGTGCTTCACATCACCGGCCTTGGACGAAACACGGTTTATCGTCGCATCAGGGAAGGCACCTTTCCCAGACAGGTCAGGATAGGCCCAAACTCTGTAGCTTGGCGTCAGTCTGCAATCGCTAAATGGATGTTCGATCTGACCCCCAGTGATTGAAGGATTGACGGCGGGAGGTAATCGGTTCGCACTTGGGCTGACGTCGTTGTGGCGAGGAGCAGGCCGATGAACACCATTTTCCTTCTGATGGCTCAGTATGACGGCCTGGTCATTGTCCCCTTGGATCGACTGTGCGCCGACTACTTCACTCATCTGACGCCTGAGAAGCTGAAAACGAAGGTATCCGCTGGCCAGATTGACCTCGTAATCGTCCCTATTGAGCCAAGCCAGAAGTCTGCAAGAGGCGTTCACGTCAAAGACCTAGCCGACTATCTAGACACTCAGCGGGATAAGGCCAAGGCGGAGCATGATCGACTGATGGGGCGTATCCCCAAAACCTTCCACCCTGAGCCCGCTAGAAAAGTGGAGATTAGGACTGACCAACCTGCTGAACCTGCTGAACCTGCTGAACCTGCTGAACAATCAATCCAGTTCATCAGGCTACCTGAAGTGAAGCGGATAACAGGAATGAGCACTACCACGATTTATGAGATGGCAAATAAGGGCGACTTCCCACGCCAAGTGAGGCTGGGTATCCGTGCCGCGGCGTGGGTCAAATCAGAAGTGCTGGCCTGGAGCAACGATAAGGTCGAAAAGTCCAGAAAGCCGAAGACCTAACCATGGGAGCTGATCGAACCGCGGAGTGCGAAAAAATGCGCTATTTGACCGTCAGAAAGTTTTCAATCGAGTCGGGGTACACAGAGGCGTCCATCCGGTCAAAAATGCATGACGGAACCTGGATGAAGGACTACGTTTGGCGAAAGGCCCCTGATGGGCGAGTGCTGATCGACGTGGATGGCTACGAAGCTTGGGTAGAGATGGGCAAACCATCAACGGCTAATCGAGTAGATAAGTCTCGGTCAGGACAGAGCCCCGGGCCGCTGATGAGCAAAGGGCAAAAACTCGGAAGCCCAAAGCCGTTAGTGTGATGCCATTCGTCGGAGCGAACCACCTTGCTAGATGATCACTTTCGAGCGCCTGTCTGATGAAGCGAAAAACGGCAAAAATCGACCTAGCAACGAGCACCGTGTATCCCCACATGTATCCCCAAGAGAATTACCATTAATAAAACTCTTTAAATACAGCACCTTGATAGACCAGTTCAAATGTCTGTGTACCACCAAGTACTAAAAACGGCTTACCGAAAGGTAGGCCGTTTTTTTATGCCTCGAGAAAAGTGCCCCGAAATCACAGAGGTGACTTCAGGCAACAAGAGCAAGCCTCAGGATCGCACCAGCGCCAACGCGGACAATGCCCGCTCCCATATCTGCCACGTACGCAACCAGACCATCGCCTGCCAGTCGTTGTCGGCAGGATAGAACTGCTCCAGCAGATTCAGTTTGATTTCCCGCCCGACCGCATCACTCGGATTGCCGTGCAGATGCAGCCAATGGTCGTCGCGCAAATGACGATGAACCTCGGCTCCCGGATAAGTCCCGCATTCGATCACGAAGGGCATCAATCGCACCTGCGGCAGCGCGTCGATCAGCGCCTGCGAGGTGTAGCCGGTGGCCGTGGCCGCCACACCGGTTTCGCTCAGCGTGTCGGCGCCGGTCAGCAGCGTGTAGAGCCACGGTCCATAGATCGACTGCGCCTCCGGCAACGCTGGATAGGCGGACTCGGTAATGGTCAACAACATCGGATGGCCGTATTCCCCGGCGCCGGTGTGCAAGTCGAAGCACATCGCAACATCGGCATGGGCGACATGTTTTTGAAGGATCTGGTGCAATGTGCGGTTCGACCAGCTCGGCGCTCGTCCGCCGTAAAACAGACCGTCGGGATGACTGTGCTGGCCGCCCTCGACAATCGACATCACCGCCGGCCAGCCGTGTTCCTGGATCTGCTGATCAAGCAGTGCATCGGCGCGATCACGCTCCGGGCCTGTCAGCTCGGTGCAGGCATAGATTTCATGCAGCGCGGCGTAGGCCTGATTGTCCGGCAGCGGATGTTCGAAGTTCAGGTGATTGCGATTAAGGTCGATGTTGTCTTCGTTGACCCGGCGCAGCCACGCCGTGCCCCACGGATTGATCAGATGAACAAACACCACCGCGACATCGGCCGGCAATGAACGCTTGCCCAACTCCTGCATCCACTTGATCTGACAGCCCGAGCCATAGAAGCCTTCGACCCCGTGAGTGCCACTCAGCGCTATCAGCAAGCGCTTGGCGGCTGGATCACCGAGCACCGCCACATCGGTGCTCAGAGGCTCCCCGAACGGTCCTTTGAGCGGGTGCGGATACTCGGTCAATGTCGCGCCGGCCGCCTTCGCGGCTGCCAGAAACTGTTCACGCTGAGCGCCATAGCTCGGCTGTGCGGGGAAGTCGGTCTGCATGTCTGCCTCTTGTTGATCTTCTGACTCGTCTACTGCCCTTGACCCTACAGAAATTCCGTCAATGGATGAAGGACAAAAACGTCCGATGGTTTGCGTCACTGGCTGTCGGCCGATAAAGTCGCCTGACTTTTCCCACGGACGGAGTGCCCCGCGTGTTCTCAGCCCTTCGCTTGAATCGCTATCGCCTGTCAGCCCTTTCGCTGATTGTCGGCGCATTAACCCTCGCGGCGTGTAACGTTCCGCCCGCGTCGAAGTTGCCGATCGCACCGGAAGCCGCCTCGGGTTATCGCGCCGACCTGCAGACCCGGCACGCCTCGAAGCATATGGCTGCGGCGGCGAATCCGCTCGCCGCCGAAGCCGGGCGAGCAATGCTGCGTCAGGGCGGTTCGGCGATTGATGCCGCTATTGCGATGCAAGCGGTGTTGACGCTGGTCGAACCGCAATCCTCGGGTATCGGCGGTGGTGCGTTTATCGTGCTCTGGGACGGTAAAACCGTGCGCACTTACGACGGTCGAGAAACCGCGCCGGCCGGCGCCACCGAGAAGTTGTTCCTGCAAGCCGACGGCACACCGATGCCATTCACTCAGGCGCAGATTGGCGGTCGTTCCGTGGGCACCCCCGGTGTGTTGCGAGCGCTGGAACTGGCCCATCGGAAACACGGGCGCCTGTCATGGGCGCAGTTGTTCGAACCGGCGATAAAACTCGCGGAGCAAGGTTTTCCCATCTCGCCACGCCTGCATCAGCTGATTGCTTCGGATTCGTCCATGCAGCGCTCGCCAGACATGATGGCGTATTTCCGGAATACCGATGGCAGCCCGAAAGCCGTCGGCACCCTACTGAAAAACCCGGCGCTGGCCGCTGCGTTCAAACGCATCGCCAAGGAAGGTCCTGATGCGTTGTATAAAGGCCCTATCGCGCAGGAAATCGTCGCCAAGGTTCAGGGCCACGCCAACCCCGGCAGCCTGTCGCTGAACGACCTCGGCGGCTACTCCGCCAAGGAACGCGCGCCGCTGTGCTCCGATTACAAACGCTGGCAGGTCTGTGGCATGCCTCCACCGTCGTCGGGCGGAATCGCCGTGGCGCAGATCCTCGGCACCTTGCAGGCGCTGGAAACCCGCGATCCGCGTTATGCCCTGGCGCCACTGAAACCAGTCAAAAGCACCCGCTCCGCAGGCATCGAACCGGCCCCGGAAGCCGTGCACCTGATCTCCGAAGCCGAGCGTCTGGCCTATGCCGACCGCGCACTGTATGTCGCCGACAGCGATTTTGTGCCCGTCCCGGTCAAAGGCCTGGTGGACCCGACCTATCTGGCCAGCCGCGCCGCCCTCATCGGTGACCGCAGCATGGGCACGGCCAGGCCTGGCACGCCGCCGGGCATTCAGGTGGCCTACGCGCCGGACCGTTCGCCGCTGCGCATTTCCACCTCGCAAGTGGTGGCGGTCGATGACCTGGGCGGTGCGGTGTCGATGACCACCACGGTGGAATCTGCATTCGGCTCGCACCTGATGGTTCAAGGCTTTCTGCTCAACAACCAGATGACCGACTTCTCGTTCATCCCCGAAGAAAACGGGCAGAAAGTCGCCAACCGCGTCGAACCCGGCAAACGCCCACGCTCGTCCATGGCACCCACCCTGATCTTCGACCGCCAGAGCGGCGAATTCCTCGCCACCCTCGGCTCTCCTGGTGGCTCGCAGATCATTGAATACGTCGCTAAATCCACCGTCGGCCTGCTCGACTGGAACCTCGACCCGCAAACCGCCATCAACCTTCCCAACTTCGGCAGCCGCAACGGCCCGACCGAGCTGGAACAGGGGCAGTTCAGCGCGGAGCTGATTCAGGCGTTGAAGGACAAGGGGCATAGCGTGAGCGAGATCGACATGACCAGCGGCACTCAAGCGATTGTCCGGGTCAAGGATGCGCAGGGGAAAGCGTCGTTGGCGGGTGGGGCGGATCCACGACGCGAGGGGGAAGCGTTGGGGGATTGAGTCTTGCCATGGCAAGGAAAAGGCTTACCGGGAGGTAAGCCTTATAGTCCTGCGCAGCCTAGCGAGAAATCTTCAGCGCCTGCCGCACCTGGTGTTTCTCCAGCGCCAGCTCGATCAGGCGGCTGACCAGTTCGCTGTAGGTCATGCCGGCGGCCTGCCACAGCTTGGGGTACATGCTGATGCGGGTGAAACCGGGGAGCGAGTTGATCTCGTTGATCAGCACTTCGCCGCTGTCGGTCAGGAACACATCGACCCGCGCCAGACCGGAACAGCCCAACACCTGAAACGCCTCGACGGCCAGGGCTCGAATGCGCTCGCTGGCTTCGCGGCTGATGTCGGCCGGGACCACCACTTCAGCGGCCTGTGCGTCGATGTACTTGCTGTCGTAGGAATAGAACCCGCTGCGCACGACGATTTCGCCGCAACCGCTGGCGATGGCGTCTTCGTTGCCGAGCACCGCGCATTCGATTTCGCGGCCGCTGACGGCGGACTCGACCAGCACTTTCTCATCGAAACCCAGGGCCAGTTCGACTGCTGCCGTGTACTCGGCTTCGTCGTTGACCTTGCTCACGCCCACCGAAGAGCCCTGGTTCGCCGGTTTGACGAACAGCGGCAGGCCGAGCTTGCCCTGGACCTCGGCGAACCCGATGCGCCTCGCTGTGGCGCGGGTCAAGGTCACGAACGGCGTGACGGCCAACCCGGCATCACGCAGCAGGCGTTTGCTGATGTCCTTGTCCATGCACACCGCCGACCCGAGCACATCGGAGCCTACAAAAGGCAGATCGGCCATGCGCAGCAACCCTTGCAGGCAACCGTCTTCACCCAGGGTGCCGTGGACGATCGGGAAGATCACGTCAACGTGGCCCAGCAGCTCCTGACTTGAGGTTTCCAGCAGTTGCTGACTGGCCTTGCCCGGCACCACGGCAAGTTCGCGGTTGGACTGGTTGAGGGCGATCAGCGCCGGGTTTTCCTGGTTGAGCAGGAAATTCGACGGATCATTGAGGTGCCAGTGGCCCTGCTTGTCGATGCCGATCAGCACCGGTTCGAAGCGCGACCGGTCCAGCGCGTCGACGATGTTTTTCGCCGATTGCAGCGACACTTCGTGCTCCGCCGAACGGCCGCCAAAAATAATGCCTACCCGCAGTTTGCTCATTCAGGATTCCTCAACGATTGGCCACCAGATGCGCACCGAACAGCACGTAGCAACTGCCGGCAAAGCGATCCAGCCATTTACGCGAACGGTCGTAAGCCCCCGCCATCCGACGACTGGAAAACAACAGCGCAACGCCGCTGTACCAACTGAAAGACAAGGTCGCCATGGTCAGCACGGCCAGCGCCAGTAACATCGGCGGCACGGACGCGGGCATGGCCGTCGCAAAGATGGTCGCGACGAACAAGGCGGATTTGGGGTTGGTCATGTTGCCCAGGAATCCTTGGCCATACACTGACAGTAACGTGCGCCCCGCTCCGTCAATCGAACCGGACTTGCCCGCCACCACGGGCGGTTTACGCCTGAACTGCTTCAAGCCCAGATAGATCAGATAACAGCCACCGGCAATCTTGAAGCTCAGGTAGAGCGTCGGCGCGGCACTGAACAACGACTTGATGCCCAGCCCGCCCGCCAGCCCCCACAGCACTGTGCCAGTGGCCACGCCCAGTGCGGCCACCACCCCGTGCCGTTTGGATTGGCTGGCGGCCAGTTGCGCGATGTTGAAAAAATTCGGCCCCGGCGTCACCACGGCAACCGTCCACAACAGCGCCAGCGACAACAACGGAGCGGCATAGCTCAGGTGGGAAGTTTCCATGATGCGGGTCGCCTTCTTGGCTTCAGAGAATGTGTCACACAGTGCAACATTTGCCTTCGATTTTCTACTCGTGCGCGGGCTTACATCGGCCAGAAGACAGACAACCGCTCACTGGGTTAACGTGACCGGCATCGAGTTCCAGGCAACGATCAGCATGACCAGGCACCCACCGCACAATGACTGGTTCCACCGCGCGCCCGATGTGGCGGGGCTGCAGCGCTTCGAGGCGTTTTTTGCCGGACATGGCTACGACCTGCACCGTCATGACACTTACGCCATCGGTCACACCCTCGCCGGCGTGCAGCGCTTTCAGTACCGCGGCGGTTGGCGCCACAGCCTGCCCGGTGGGACGATCGTGCTGCACCCGGACGAAATCCACGATGGCGAAGCCGGGACCGAGCTCGGATTCCAGTACCGGATGATGTACATAGAACCGGCACTTATCCAGCAGATGCTCGGCGGTCAGCCACTGCCGTTCATCAAGAACGGTTTGTCGACCGATCCATGCCTGTTCGCCGCCACCGAGGTTCTGCTGCGCAGCCTCGATACCCCCCTCGAACCGCTGGAAGCGCAAGACGCACTGTTCGATCTGGCGCAAGCCTTGAACAGCGCTGGCGGAGTCACTGCCAGGCATGCAAGCTTCGACTACAGGGCTGCGGAACGCGCGCGGGAATACATGCACAGCGCACTGGATCGCACCGTGACGCTGGAAGAACTGGCGCACCACAGCGGCCGGGATCGCTGGAGCCTGTCGCGGGATTTTCGCCTGTTGTTCGGTACCAGCCCTTACCGTTACTTGACCATGCGCCGTCTCGACCTGGTTCGTTCGCTGCTGATTCAGGGCCAGTCGCTGGTCAGCGCCGCGCTGATCGCCGGCTTCACCGATCAGAGCCACATGACCCGCCAGTTCAGCAAAACCTACGGTTTGTCGCCAGCGCGCTGGATGAAAATGCACCGCCGCTGAGCCACGCACAATCGTACAAGAAGCACGCTGCTGCGGTGGCTATCGTGGTTTCACGATCAACCACGAGAGCTGCTCCATGAAAGCCTACGAAAGCCTGAATTTCGCTGCAAAAATCTCCCGGATCGACGCGCACTGGACACCGCGGGTCATCGCCGAAATGAACGACTACCAGTTCAAGGTGGTGAAGCTGCTGGGGGATTTCATCTGGCATGACCACCTTGATACCGACGAAGCCTTCATCGTTCTCGAAGGCCAGTTGCGCATCGATTTTCGCGATGGCCACGTGCTGGTGAATGCCGGCGAAATGTATGTGGTGCCCAAGGGGGTCGAGCACAAACCGTTCGCCGGGCAGGAGGTGAAACTCCTGCTGATCGAACCCCGGGGCGTGCTGAACACCGGCAGCAATGGCGGCGAGCGCACGGCTGAAAATGACGTTTGGGTGTGACGTCTTACGGCTGTAGGGTTTTGCCGTCCACCGGATCACCGATTGTCAGGAAATGCCCGCCTGCCACGTGGTGCAAGGTGCGCAACGCATCGTACCCCTCGAAGTGCCAGCGACCATCGCTGAATACGCGGTCGTCCGCCTGAGCGGCAATCACTTCGGCCAGGAACAGATCGTACTGTTGGTGATTGCCGGGCTCCGGCAGCAGTCGGCATTCCAGCCAGGCCACGCAACCTTCGAGCATCGGCGCATCAATCAGTTCGCCGCCGAAGGTCTGCAAGCCATAGGTCTGGAATTTGTCCCGGCCCTGGCCCTGAGTCAGCTCCAGGCCGGACGTCGAGCCAACGGTTTGCACGATATCGGCCTGGGCGGCGCAGGGTACGTTCAGCACGAATGTGCCCGACGCTTCCAGCAGTTGTCGGGTCCAGGTGGACTTGTCCAGCACCACGGCAATTTTCGGCGGTTCGAAATCCAGGGGCATGGCCCAGGCCGCCGCCATGATGTTGCGCTGCCCGTCATGGGCCGCGCTGACCAATACGGTCGGCCCATGATTGAGCAGGCGATAAGCCTTGGACAAGGGAACCGGGCGGCGGTGGGAAGCGCTCATGGCATCTGCTCCTGGGAAAAGAGCCGATTGTAGCGATTTCCCGAGATAGGGAGTTCGAGCAGTCGAAAAGATCGCAGCCTGCGGCAGCTCCTGCAGGGCGTACGCCATTCCAATGTAGGAGCAGCCGCAGGTTGCGATCTTTTAAAGGCTAACCATCAACTCGACAGCTGATTGGCGAACTGTCCGACCGCATTCACCACCTTCTGCGCGCCGTCCTGAATCTCGACAATGACCGTCCCCGCCTCTGCCGCCAGCGCCAGGCCTTGTTCGGCCTGGAGTTTGCCGTCGGTCATCAGGGACACGGCGTTACGCGCCATGTCCTGGTTCTGACGGACCACCAGGACAATTTCATCGGTGGCCTGGCTGGTGCGCGAAGCCAGTTGCCGGACCTCGTCCGCCACCACGGCAAAACCGCGGCCCTGTTCACCGGCCCGGGCGGCTTCGATGGCCGCGTTGAGCGCCAGCAGATTGGTCTGTTCGGCAATGCCACTGATGGTTTTGACGATGGTGCCGATCACCAGCGATTGCTCGTTCAAGGCCTCGATGCCTTCGCCGGCGGTTTGCATGTGCTTGGCCAGGTCGCGCATCACGTTCACCGCTTGCGTCACCACGGCGGTGCCGCGCTGGGCGCTTTGATCGGTTTGCTGCGAGGTGCCGTAGGCAATGTTTGCCGCTTCAGCGACGGCCAGTTCCTGATTGACCTGATCGGTAATCACCGTGGCGAACTTCACCACTTTGTAGAGCTTGTTGTTGGCGTCGATCACCGGGTTGTAGGATGCCTCCAGCCAGACCGTACGCCCGTGGCTATCCACGCGCTTGAAGCGGCCGGCGACATATTCACCGGCATTCAGGCGTCGCCAGAAGTCCTGATACTCGGCGCTGTTGTATTCCTGCGCATCACAGAAGGTACGGTGATGTTTGCCCTTGATCTGCGCCAGGCTGTAACCCATGCCGTTGAGGAACCGTTCATTGGCTGTGAGCACATTGCCCGCGAGGTCGAATTCGATCACCGCCGTCGAGCGCACCAACGCACCGATCAGGTTTTCGTGCTCACGGGAGGCCTCGATGGTGCGGGTCAGGTCACTGGAAAAAATCGAAAAATGCTTGATCCGCCCGTCCGAGGAACGCACCGGCTGCAGGATCGAGCGCAACCAGGCCTCCTGGCCATCGCCACGCAGCAGGCGCACCGCACCGGCGAAATGCTCGCCACGGGTCAGCGCAGCCTTGAAACGGTGGTGGAATTCATCGGACTTCACGTGGGGAGGCACAATGTCTTCGATCGGACGATCGATCAGGTCATGGCTCTTGTAGAGCATCTCGCTGAGAAAGTTCTGATTCACCGATTGAATTCGCCCATCGGGATCAAGGGTCAGGACCAGCATCTCGCTTTCCAGACTTTCCTTCACTTGCTGAAGGCTGGAGAGTTCTTCGCGAAGAGCCGACAACTCTTGCTTCAAGCGTTTGTTGAACATGGGAAAGCACCGATGGGCAGAGATAGAAAGCGGCATGCAGCCTAGCCATCGGCCTTGGGAATATTTTCTGAAGAGTGTTTCAGGCTTGTCCTACAAAAATAGTTGTCATATCCGCCGCACCATTTTCAATCAGATGGCGCCCGCCGCCGGGCAACTGCCTGTTCTGGACATGCGCGCACCGAAATACAACGCGCTGCTCACGCCCACCGCACCCATCACGGCGCAGAAAATCACGCAGATCCAAGGGCTCCAAGGCATCAGGCCAATCAGCAACAGCGGTGTGATACTCGCCCACGCGGCGTAGGCAATGTTGTACGTGAAGGAAATCCCTGAAACGCGAATCCGCGCCGGAAACAGGCTGACCATGACCGACGGCACCGCACCGACCACGCCGCAACCGAGGCCGGCAATCGCGTACGCCAGACCGATCCAGTTGCTGCCAATGATCAGGCTGGTATAGAGCACGCCAATGCCCAGTGGCAGCAACAGGCTGTATAGCATCACGGTGCGCCAGGCGCCGATGCGGTCGACCAGCAACCCGGCGAGCACGCAGCCGACGTTAAGGAACACGATGCCCAACGCACTCAGGGCGAAGGTGTGGCTGGCGGTCATGCCGAAGGTTTTCTGCATCATGGTCGGGGTGATGACCACGAACACCACCACCGCCGAGGTCAGCACGCAGGTAAGAATCATCGCCGGTAAAATGGCCAGGCGATGCTCACGCAGAACCGTGCGCAATGGCAGTTCGACGGCGGCATCACGCTTGGCCTGCATCGCCATGAACACCGGGGTTTCGCTGAGCCAGCGGCGAAGCCAGACGCCTATCACGCCAAATACGCCACCCAGCAGGAACGGGTAACGCCATGCGTAATCGAGGATTTCCGCCGGGGTGAACGCCTGTGCCAGAAAGGTCGCCGTCAGCGCGCCGATCAAGTAACCAAAGGTCAGTCCCGCCTGCAGGAAACCGAGTGCATAACCACGGTGCGCGACCGGTGCGTGTTCGGCGACGAAGACCCAGGCACTCGGCACTTCACCGCCCACCGCCGCGCCTTGCAGAATGCGCAGGGCCAACAGCAGCAGCGGCGCGAAATAGCCGATCTGGGCGTAGGTCGGCATGATGCCGATCAGCAGGCACGGCAGCGCCATCATCAGAATGCTCAGGCTGAAGACTTTCTTGCGCCCCAGCCGGTCAGCGAAATGCGCCATCAGGATCCCGCCCAACGGCCGCGCCAGATAACCGGTCACGAAAATCCCGAAACTTTGCAGCAGGCGCAGCCATTCGGGCATTTCCGGCGGAAAGAACAGCTGGCTGAGGGTCAGGGCGAAAAACACGAAAATGATGAAATCGTAGATTTCCAGCGCACCACCGAGGGCCGCGAGGCCGAGGGTCTTGTAGTCCGAGCGGCTGAACGGTGCCGGGCGCGAATCGTTATGGGCTGTCATCAAAAAAACTCTGGTGTAGGCAAAAAACCAAGGCGCCCATGGTCTACGCAAACGCGCCAGTGGACAACCCGTTAGACCAAAGTCTCAGCCAGGTAAAACTTCGTCACAAACATGACCGTTTGATTTACTGTTGGCACCTGTCCAGACGGGCCTCTGCGGCCTGGAAGACCACAACAAACATAAAAATAGAGGTACTCCCGTGGCTGCTGATATCGAAGATACCCGCTCTGCCCGCTTTGCCCTGCGCTGTTCAAGTTTTGCCGAACGCTGGTTTCCCGATTCCTGGGTGTTCGCCGCGCTGGCGGTGATTATCGTCGCCGTCGCCACCCTGTTCATGGGCGCCAAGCCCACCGACGCGGCCATGGCGTTCGGTGACGGGTTCTGGAGCCTGATCCCGTTCACCATGCAAATGGCGTTCGTGGTGATCGGCGGCTATGTGGTCGCCAGCTCGCCGCCTGCCGTGAAGCTGATCGACCGTCTGGCGCGAATCCCGAAGAACGGTCGTTCCGCCGTGGCGTGGGTGGCGCTGATTTCCATGGTCGCGTCGCTGCTGAACTGGGGTTTGTCGCTGGTGTTCGGCGGCTTGCTGGTGCGCGCCCTCGCCCGCCGTGTCGATCTGAAAATGGATTACCGCGCGGCCGGCGCCGCAGCGTATTTGGGCCTTGGCGCCGTGTGGGCCTTGGGCCTGTCGTCGTCCGCCGCCCAATTGCAGGCCAACCCGGCCAGCCTGCCGCCGTCGATTCTGTCGATCACCGGGGTGATTCCTTTCACACAAACGATCTTTCTCTGGCAGTCCGGCGTGATGTTGCTGGCGCTGATCGTCATTTCGCTGATCATTGCCTACGCCACCGCACCCGGCCCGAACTCGGCCCGTGATGCCAAAGCCTGCGGCATCGATCCAAGCTTCAACCTGCCGCCACTGCAACCGCGCACTCGTCCCGGCGAATGGCTGGAACACAGCCCGTTGCTGACGATTCTGCTGGTGTTGCTGGCAGCCGGGTGGCTGTTCCACGAGTTCTCGACCAAACCGGCGATCAGCGCGATTTCCGGGCTGAACACCTACAACTTCCTGTTCATCATGCTCGGCGCCCTGCTGCACTGGCGCCCGCGCAGTTTCCTCGATGCGGTGTCCCGCGCGGTTCCGACCACCACCGGCGTACTGATCCAGTTCCCGTTGTACGGCTCGATCGCCGCGCTGATGACCACGGTCAAAGGCACTGACGCGCAAACCCTGGCTCACCACATCTCGACCTTTTTCGTACAAATTGCCTCCCACGACACTTACGCGCTGCTGATGGGCGTGTACTCGGCGATCCTCGGATTTTTCATTCCGTCGGGCGGCGGCAAGTGGATCATCGAAGCGCCGTACGTGATGCAAGTGGCCACCGACCTGAACTACCACCTGGGCTGGGCCGTGCAGATCTACAACGCCGCCGAAGCCCTGCCGAACCTGATCAACCCGTTCTACATGCGTGCTGGGGTTGAAGGCGCGGGACTTGATCGGGTTTTCGTTCGTGCAACTGCTGGTGCACACGCCGCTGGTGCTGTTTCTGCTGTGGGCGTTGGGGACGACGCTGACGTATACGGCGCCGGTGATGCCGTAACGTGAAATGACGAACTAATAAAATAGTTCGTCATTTTTTTGCGCTACATTACTCAGCTATGGCGAGTGTCGCGGACTTTCAATTCGTTACTTATTAAATCCCTAGATAGGAACCGCAACATCTGGGCCGCGATATGAAGTCGAGCCACTTCCGTCTTTACATCAGGATCCGAAGGACTTTTCTTACTTGCATGAGCAACCGCAAGTCGACATGCATCATAAATATATTTCTGTGGTTCTATCGTCCCACAAAGAGCCCGAAACCGAGAAACAACTTCCTGATCACATTTTTTCTGAACATCAAATAGTCTTTTAGCAATCCATGCTCGAGTATCGGGCCCCTCCGGATACACGAGCTCCAGTATCTTGTAGTAGTTCAGTACCGCGTAGCTTACCAAGTAGTTTTCCTGTGCATTACGCGCTTCACGATAAAGAGCCAGAGCTCTCCGAGCTAGTTCAGACGTGGGCACGCCCTCATCCAGACTCCAATACCGAGAAGTTACAAACATCAACTCACGCTTAGGAACTGCAATAGGTACGGGATTTCCACTCCAACCACCTTGAGCCATCGCGTAGTGGTCATCACGCCAAGTAAGAAGACTAAGAAACCTGTTAATTAAAGTTCCAGCATCTGGCTCAGATAACTCCTGAAGAGAAATATCAACATGTATCGATGCCGCGTTATCCTTGGTTCTTGGCATAAGAACCATCTCATATCCTTCGAAATTTATGAGTGTCTCAACTGCGGGCCAAACCACATGGCTATCCACTCCGATATTGAGATATCTAGAACCATTTCTAACTCCTAAGCGCTTAAATCTTTCCGCTTCAGTCTCTTCATCGTCATATTCACTACTATTTCGCAGCGCTTTGACCACCGAACACCTGCTTGCTTCAACTGCTAACAATTCAAAAAAACCAGAGCTAAAATTCGTTTCTCGAGAAACCTTGGCGTCTTGATTATAATGGTCAAAATCCAATTCCTTTCCGGCTTCAAAAAGAGAAACTGCCATTGGAGACACGAAACTAGCCTGTCTTAATTCACCTAGCTCCCCTTTAAAAATTAGACGCGCCCGCCCATTTGTGTTTCCGCTACTCTCCGCAGTAGACAACGCCAATCCAACCAGCTGCTTTCGAGCAACCTGAGAATTAATCAGAACCACAACAGCATCTAACAGATTATCTACTTTTAGATAACAAGCGCCTGAACCGCCTACAACCCTTAGTTTAGAAAGGGCTAACGCTTGAAACCCAGCCCAGCTCGGCTGAATTGAACTACTCCCCAAAACTGCCAAAGCGACTTGCTTATCTGATAACTCTTCTTCGCTACGACTCCGCCCTTGAGGAAGCAAATTACACCCTCTCAATGACTTGAACCTAAGCCCAAACGAATCCGAAGCTTCACTTCCAATTTCCGCTTGCGAAAAATACTCGGTCAAAAATAGTTGCAGCGAATAAGCGTACATAGACATCTCTAAAAAAATTTAGAAATACGGGGGCGAAAATCCCGACCAAATTGAGTTCAATTAATTGTTTTAAACAACTGCCTGACGCATATGATCAAGGTAATCGCCGAGAGTTATCGGTCATGCGGGACGAGCCTGCTCACGCACTTGCTGGCGAAACTTCACTGGAAGATCGCCGAGCGTCAGCAGATCTACACTCACCCCCAACAAATCCTCGAGTTCGACCTGAAGACCGCCAAGATCAAAAAGCGTGGCGCCTGGCAGTGCATCTACCAGCAAATCAAGGTCACTCCCCCTCTTTATCCGTTCCGAGCAGTGCTGAACCAAACACGCGAGGATTGGCTGTACGAAAGCGGCCTACAACCTCGCGAACGGCTGCTCGTTGCAGATCAAGAGCGGTGGAGGGCTTCATTTTTCACCTTTACCCAGTGCAGTATTGCGCCAGTCCAGCAGTGCTTGAGAGAGGTAAACACTGCGCCACTGGTAACCTGACCTGTCACATCCCACTGTACCCGCCTCCGCTTCAGAGGCCCACACGCTGAAAAGGATCTGAGCATGTTCAAACTCGCAGGACTCACTCTCGCCGCCCTCACCCTGAGTGCCGCCGCCCATGCGGACGCCGATCTGAAGCTGGGCAGCACCGAGCGCGTCACCCGGCTGTTTGCTTACCCCAACAACTGCAACGTGATCTGCTTTCGCAACTGGACGCTGGAGCAAACCGTCGAGCATTACCTGACGCAAAGCGTGCAGCGCGATGGTTACAGTGATGCGAAGGTGCAGGTCAAAACCGATAACGATCAACTCTATGCCGCCATCACCGGGGTGCCCCGGGGCTATGAAAAGCCGTTGGCGGCGCTGCTCGATGCAGGCGACCTGGCCTACACCGGCGCCAGCAAGCTGAATGCCGACGGCAAATGGGCTTACAGCTGGTATTTGTTCCTGCCGCTGGGCATGGCGCTGGAGAACCGCAGAAGCGTCGAGTTGCTGCACTTCCCGCCGGATTACTCTCTGACCCAGGCGCAGGATTACCTGAAGTCGGCCACCACTGATCGGTGGGCCACGTTGCTGACGGTCAACGGGATCGCTGCCGATCAGACGCCGGCATTCCAGACCATCATCGACATCGCCCCGATTGCCGCGCCCTCCAACGCCGGCAAGGATCTGGAAGGCGTCTACGACTACTTCAAGGACTACCAGACCACCATGGTCAAGGAAGTCAGCCAGAACGCCAGCGGTACCACGCTGCCGATGGTCGCGTTCGGTGCGCCGGTACGCAACTGGATCAAGCAGCAATATGGGCCGACCGTAAACGTGCTGGGCCTGGCAACCATCAGTCCGAAGGACGGGGTAAAAGTGCCGGTGCTGGGTTCCAACCACCCGAGCTACATCTGGTACGCCGCCGACCCGGACAGCTATTCCGGTAAGGATGCCCAGGCCCAGGCCGACGCGGCGGGCCTGAAAGTCATGGGCCAGGACTTGAGTGCCGCGTGCTGGCAGGCCGCCATGGGCCGAGACCCGGACAGCAATCCAGACATTGAACTGAGAAGTTGCACCCAGACCTGGCAGGTGGCCCAGGCCGATAAGACCTGCGAGCTGTTCTACACCTCGATCCGCAACCTGACGCCAGGACAAGCCACGGCCAAATGCTCGACGGTGCCGATCAAGACTCAGCTCAAACAGCTCAAGGTCCCGGCGCCTGCGACCGCGGTACCTGCTCCACATTTGTAAAAAGCTGAACCACGTTCCTGCGTGAGCCTTGGCTGTCGTGGGAACGCGCGTTTTTCCTCTGTCAGTTATGACAGTAGACCGGTTGTTTCTTTTGCGAGAGTCTTGGGAGGTCCCCATGCGCTGCAGGGCTGACAAGATGTCAGCTGACGGAAGTCGCAGCGCCCCGCCGACAAGGATTGTTATGAAAGCCCACGCTGAACAAGCATTACCCCCACCGCCGTCCAAAGGCATCTACCCGTTTGTTGAGCTGCCGTTGAGCCTTGGATTCCCCTCCCTGGAAGATTTTCAGATCGTCTATAGCCCTCAGGCAAAGGCAAAAGCCGTCTGCGCTCTGCGGGAGTTTCCACGCCTGAGTCGAATCTGCCGGGTTTCCGGACATCTATTGCCGTATCGCTGTCGACATACCCGGCAAATGGCGCCGGGCATCCACGTGTACGACCCACGGTTCTGTGGATTGCTCAGCCACGCCTGCGACCCCAACACCTTTCTCGACATGAGCGAGCTATGGTTATGGGCGCTGAAAGACATCAGGAAAGGCGATCGGCTGACGATTGATTTAGCCATGACCGAAGACAAGCTGCAGCGGCAATTCGCCTGCCGCTGCGCCTGTCCTTGCTGCCGAGGCTGGATCACTGGCTACGACGAAACACCGAATGTCGATGGCCAGTCGTTCTTCCAGCATTGGCGTCGATGAAGCCTTTGCTGATGTTATTTACAGCGGCTCGAACGGACGCAGGCGGTACTGTGGCGGCAACTGCTCGAAACCACTGATGGTTGCGTTCAGGCTCTTCCACCGACCGTCCTTGATGCCATAGATGCAGCCGTGAATCGACAGTTTCTGCCCGCGGTGCCAGGCATTTTGAACAATGCTGGTGTGCCCGACGTTGGCCACTTGCTGGATCACGTTGAGTTCGCAGAGGCGATCAACCTGCTCCTCCTCGGTAGGCAGTTTGGAGAGTTCTTCACGCTTTTCGTAATAAAGATCGCGAATAGAACGCAGCCAGCCGTCGATCAAGCCAAATTGGCGATCCTGCATCGAGGCGCGCACACCCCCGCAGCCATAATGGCCGGTAACAAGGATGTGTTTGACCTTGAGCACGTCAACCGCGTACTGAATTACCGACAGGCAATTGAGGTCGGTGTGCAGCACCACGTTGGCTACGTTGCGGTGGACGAACAGGTCGCCGGGCAGCATGCCGACAATCTCGTTCGCCGGCACGCGGGCGTCGGAGCAGCCGATCCAGAGGAACTCCGGTGTTTGCTGACGGGCCAGTTTGGCGAAGAAGTCAGGATCTTCTTTAGTGATCGCGTCAGCCCAGCGCTCGTTGTTATCAATCAGATCTTGTAATTCGTTCATGCAATGAAGCCTCGATAATGATGCGCAGCTTTGACAGACAACCGTCCGTCGGGGTCACGCGCGAGATGCAGATTGCCGCTGATGCATATTACCTGAACGCCATGGCGGTTGAATTCTGAGGAACCCAGTGGGTCCACCGTAGTAAGGCCCACAGTATGAGGAATTGCCATGACTGATTCACGACGTCCGTTCGATGCGGTGCAACCCGAGCCCATCGACGACAACGAAGACCGCATGGGCTCGATGCATGAGCTGGATTTCGATGAGGAAGAACCTAGTGCCAAAATCGGCGATGAACTGCCGGAAAACGAGCGCGAGCAACTCATGCCGCGCGAGCGCGTGCGCGAAGCCGGCATGACTGGCGCCTCGACCGCCGACCATGAGTCTACCGATGATGACATGAGCCCGGAAACACTGATCCGTGAAGACGGTGCGCGGGATGCCCATGAGGCGGGTGAAGGAGGCCAGGCCGATTGGGATTTGAGCGTTGTCGATGAAGATGACATCGGCGGGGGTAATGGTCTGGATGAGGAGGAATTGGCGAAGCGGGAACCGATGGATGGGAATCGGTGAGTCTGTAATTCTTTGACTCTGTGGCGAGGGAGCTTGCTCCCGTTCGGTTGCGAAGCAGTCGCATAGATTATGACCTGCTCACGATCAGGCCCGCTTCGCGGCCCAGCGGGAGCAAGCTCCCTCGCCACAATGATTATGCGTCAGTCAACCAGGGTGCAGGCCATGACCACCGCGTCTTCGCGCCCGCCCACCGCCGGATAATAATCCCGACGCCGGCCAATCTCGTTAAACCCATACCGCTCATACAGCCGAAACGCCGGCCGATTGCTGTCGCGCACTTCCAGAAAACATTCCCGCGCCTCAGCCTTGCAGGCAATCGCCATCAGGTGCTCCAGCAGCGTCAAACCCAGCCCACGCCCCTGACTTTCCGGTTTGACGGTGATGTTCAGCAGGTGCGCTTCATCAAGAATGATCTGCACCACGCCGTGCCCGACCTGTTGCGAACCTTCAAACATAAGCCAGATCTGGTACTTGCCCAGCCCATCGAGAAAAATCCCGCGGGTCCACGGATGGCTGTACGCCGCGTATTCGATTTTCAGCACAGCGTCCAGGTCCGCCTCGGTCATCGGGCGAAACGATACAGCGTCACTCATTCGATTCTTTCCAGCGCGCCATCAGCCGACGCATGGCTTGCCAGACATCAGCCTTACTTAATAATTCCAGACCCGGCAGGGCCCAGACCGTACCCAGGCCGTCGACCTGGAGTTCACGGTTGAAGGATTCGGCATTTGCCTCTGCGGCGAAACGTACCGCCGGCAGGCCGATCAGCCACACACAGACGCAGGGTGCGTCTTCCAGGCGGGCCGAGAGAAAACCTTGCACAAAATCACGAGCGGCTTCCGGGCCTTGATCCATCGTACCTCGGGCCAGCAGCGGCCAGCGCACCGGTTCGCCGACGATCTGCGGGCTGTCCGGCAGACCGGCGGCGCGCAGCATGTCCTTGAGCAGCAGATACGCGGGGTCGCGGGTCTGGAAGGTTTCGCCTGTGGGTAACTCCACCAGCAGCAGGCAGCGACCGGCGCGCAACAATTGCAGGGCGAATCGCGGCGGTGGCACGACGGGCGCCTTGACCGCGACCGGTGCCTCCTCTTCTTCAACCTTGGCGTTGTCACGCGTGCTGGCCAATGATGGCCGCGGCACCTCTATTTTTACCCGTTCGGCCGGTTTGACCACCGGTTCCGCGGGCGCATCGACCACTGGCGCCAGCGCCACCGGTGCGACGACCAATGGCTCGGGCATCTCCAGTAGCTCTGGCCGCGAAGGCGCGGCAAAGGGCAATTCGGTGCGCGGCAGCCAGTTGACCACCTGCATGGCGGTCAAATAAGCGCGACGACGGGACTCGATTAGCAAAGGTCGGCCACTTGTGGATAACTAAAGTGCGCTGATTCTACCGCCCTTCGCTCAAGATCGCCCGCGCTGTTGGTCGATAGACTTCACCGACAGTCTTTCCACCTAATCGCATCGCCCCCGATGCAGTACAATCGCGGCTTTTAATCGCCAACCAGCCGGCCATTCCGATGATCGAACCCAAGCGCGTCTTGCGCGCCCTCGCTGAACACTGGCTGTGCGAGCACTTCGACCAAGGCACACTGAGCCTCAACGAACTGCGCACGCAATTGGCCGCCCAGCAACTCGACAGTACGCCGCAGGACATCACCAGTCTGCTGGACGTGTGGATCCGCCTCGACATTCTGGTTCCCGTGGCGAAAAGCCCGAACCGTTTCGAGCTCAACGCGCAAATCCACGACTTCCTCGCTTACCTGCGCCGAGAGCACCGTCTGGGCCTGTGCCTGGAAATCGAAGCCTATTTGCGCCACCTCGAACGCCTGGCCGGTTACATCCAGGACGCCTTCGACATCCGCGACGGCCACGACCTGGCGCGCCAGTTGCGCCTGCTCGACATGCGCGTACGGGATGTATTGAAGAAACTCGCCAACGACGAACAGGCCCTGGTGGCCGTGGCCGAGCGCGCCAAGACCAGCGACCGGCAGATTCCCCTGCGTCAGCGTTACGCTGAAGTACTGGCGACCTGGGACGAATACGTCGAACCGATGATTCAGTTGGTGAACGCTGACGGCGCCTTCGAGCAAGGCGTGCGCAAGGTCGAAAATGTCCTGCTGAAGATGCTCACCGAGCAGCAACGCCTCGGCCACCTGGTCGATGACGACATGCTGCTGCGCACCCACGCGCGCATCCTCGAGATGCAGACCAGCGCCCAATTGACCTTGCGTCATGCCCGCGAACTGCTGCTGCCGCTGCGTGAAGAAGCCCGTCGGCACAACGCCGTGACCCGGGGCGCGGCGCTGGCCTTGTCGGCCATTCGTCGCAAAGGCATCGATGCGGTACCACAAGCGGCAATGCCGATGTTCACCCGGCCGCAAAGCACCTTCCTCGGCAGCGCCAGTCAGGTCGAAGCCTACGTTTACGCATTGGCCCGTTTCGAGCCGAAGCCAGCACGCTTCCCCAAGGCCCACAAGACCCAGAAAGGCGAAGCACCGCGTGCGCCACGCACCGTTCGGGAAATGCTCGAACGCTGCGAAGATGCCCTGCCGATGCCGGACCTGATGACCTGGTTGCTGGAGCAGGAGCCGGACGGCGCCACCGACGAACTGCTTTATTGGTTCTCTCGCCTGTCACGGGAAAAACGTTTCAAACGCGAGCGTCTGGAACGCCGCGATTACCACACTCACGAGCACCAGGTCAGCCTGCGCTCCTTCGCCCTGCTCTCGGCCCGCGATACCGCCGCCGAGGATTCTGCGAGCATCCCACATGCATCTTGATCTATCCGAACTGTCCCAGCTGGCGCCGATCTTTCGCGAGCTGTTCAAGGGCTACCACGTCAGCCGCCGCGATCCGGAGCTGTACGCACAACTGTCGAACTTCCAGGATCAGTACCGCACGCTGTTCAAGGCGTTGGGTTTTGAACTGGTCTGCGATACAAGGGGTTTCTACTACTTCGTGCCGGACCTCGCCGCTGCTGCGGTGAACAAGACTGCACAACGTCTGGCGCTGTTCACCTTCATCCTCGTCGAGCATCTGGCCGATCAGGGCCGTGACCCGATTGCCGTGCTCGACGGTGGCAGCCTCGGTCGCGACGAACTGCCGTCGTTGCTGGAAAAGTACCGCGACCTGTTCATTCAGGCTGAAGTGCAGACTGTCGAAGAACTCGAAGAAAAAATCATGCGCCGCATGACGCAGCTCGGTTTCGCCGGCGAAGAAAACGGCGTTTACCGTTTCCTGCCGCCGATGCACCGTTTCCTCGATGTTTGCCTGTCGGTCCAGCAGGACCGTGACCTGGCCGCCAGCCTGCACAGCGTATTGCCGCTGCCGGTTCCGGTGCTGATCGACGACGACAGCGACGAAAAACTGTTGCAGACCGATGATCCGCTGGACCTCAGCGATTTCGCTGAAGAAAGCGAAGAAGACGCCATGGCCCGCGCCATTGCCGAAGAACAGGAGACCGACGCATGAGCAAGGAACGCTACGGCATCCGCCGCTTTGCCCTTTTGAATACCGCCGGTTACAGCCTCGGCCTGTTCCCGCTGGAAGAACCGCTGTCGGTCTACGGCGCGAACAACCTCGGTAAATCCGCCTCGATCAACGCGCTGCAATTCCCGATTCTGGCGCGCATGTCGGACATGAGTTTCGGCAAGTACAGCCTGGAACAATCCCGGCGCTTCTACTTCGCCTCGGACACCAGTTACATCCTCGTTGAAGTCTCGCTGCCCCACGGTCCGCACGTGATCGGTGTGGTCGGTCGCGGCCCGGGCGGTGGTTTCGGCCATCAGTTCTTTGCCTACGCCGGCAAACTGGATCTGGCGCATTACCAGAAAAACGACACCTGCCTGCGTCAGAAAGAGCTGTTTACCAACCTTGAACGCGAGGGCCTGAAGGCCTACGAACTCAAGCCGGATGAACTGCGTCGCTTGCTGGTCGGCGGCCACACGTCGATCCCGCTGGATTTGACCCTGATCCCGCTGCGCTCCACCAGCGAACAGAGCCTGAAGACCTTCCGCGCTCTGTTCATCAACCTGCTGCATATGCGCGAAATCACCGCTGCCAAGCTCAAGCAGCTGTTCCTCGATGCCTTCGAACACAGCCTGCGTTCCGGCAGCGTCGATTACATCGCCGCGTGCGAAGAAGCGTTCCGCGATGTACGACGCATGGAGCAGGACTACAACTCCCTGGTCACTGCTGGTCCATTGGTTGAAGCCCTCGCGGCAGGCGTGACCCAGCGCAATATCCTGCGCGGCAAACTGCACCGGATCTCGCCGCTGCTCGATTCGTTGCTCGGCACCTGGTCGGACTACGCCAGTGCACGCAAGGAAGAGCTGACGATTCAGGCCGAGCATTACCGTAACGAGCAGGACGCACTGCAAAACGATCAGCGTGGCGGCACTCAGGAGCTGATGCGCCTGGAGCGGGAAATCACCGGTATCCAGCGTTGGCTCGGCGAACTCTCGGCGCTGAAGAATCGCTTCGCGCTGGTCGATGACGTGAAAGTGCTGGAACAGCAGTTGCTCGCGGCCAAGGACGCTCACGATGAACTGGCCGGCGCATTGGCGCAGTCGCGGCAATTCTCTGCCGAAGACCTGGAAGAACGTCTGCGGGATCTGGAAAAACGCCTGAAGTCGGTCAAGCAGCAACTCGATCATGCCGACAACAACAGCTACGCCCGCCTGCGCGAAGAGTTCTCGCAACAGGATGTCGAGCGCCTGATGCGCCTGTTCAACAGCGCATTGTTCAGCCTGCCGCTGGGCGAGCACGGCATCGCGCTGGACGAAGACGGTCAGTGGGTCAAATCCATGGAGCTGATCCTCGACGGTTTCAAAGGCGAACGCTTCGAAGTGCCGGGCCTGTCCATCGACCTCTCGCACATCGAACCTCCGGCGTTGCAGGCGCTGGCTGACCGTGCAGCATTGCGCGATCAGAAAGAGCGTCTGGACAAAGAACTCAAGCAACTGAAAACCCAGCAAGCCGTGGCCGCCGACCGCGCCGCGAGCAAGACCCAGACCGAAGCGCTGTACCAGCAAGTGCTGGACGCGCAAAAAGCCCTGGAAGATTTCCGTCGCGCGCAAACCCTGAGCGCCGAAGAAGGCGACAAGCTTGAGCAACTGGCACAGATGGAAGCGGCACAGGACGAGTTGAAGCGTTCCAGCGACGCCTTCACCGAACGCGTCCAGCAACTGTCGGCCAAGCTGCAACTGGTCGGCCGACAGATCGGCGACATGGAAGCCAAGCAGCGCACCCTCGACGACGCCCTGCGCCGCCGCCAACTGCTGCCGGCAGACCTGCCGTTCGGCACGCCGTTCATGGACCCGATCGACGATTCCATGGACAACCTGCTGCCGCTGCTCAACGACTATCAGGACAGCTGGCAGGGTTTGCTGCGCAGCGATGGCCAGATCGACGCGCTATACGCTCAGGTGCGCCTCAAGGGCGTGGCCAAGTTCGACAGCGAAGACGATATGGAGCGTCGCCTGCAACTGCTGATCAACGCCTATGCGCATCGCACGGACGAAGCCCTGACCCTCGGCAAGGCACGTCGCGCGGCGGTCACCGACATCGCCCGGACCCTGCGCAATATCCGCAGCGACTACGACAGCCTCGAGCATCAACTGGCGCTGTTCAACCGCGAGATCAACAAGCGTCAGGTCTCCAACCTGCAGAGCTTCCGTATCGTCCTCGCGCCGAACAAGGAAGCGTTGAAGCACATCGACCAGATCATCCACAGCGCCGGCCAGTACGAAGAAGGCGAAACCCTCTCCGTGTTCGACTTGAGCCAGAGCGCCGATCAGGACAACAAGAACGAAGAAGCCAAGGAATACCTGGCGCGCCTGGTGGCCGCGAACCACAACCAGCTCGGTCTCAAGGACTTGTTCGAACTGGCGTTCGAGATCACCAAGGTCAACGGTCAGCCGGTGATTCATACCGACATCGATGGCGCCGCGTCCAACGGCACCACGATGACCATCAAGGCGTTGACCAACATGTACTTGTTGCTGCACTTGATGGACCGCGACCAGGCCGGCCGCGTGCGCCTGCCGTACTACCTCGACGAGGCAGCGGACATCGACGAGAAGAACCAGGCAGCGCTGCTGGAAACCAGTCTGCAACTGGGCTTCGTGCCGATACCTCAGGTCTGTGCCAGTGTTGCGATTGACCTGGAAGGCGGGAGCGGGCCGAACGGCATCTACATTGATGAGGCGGACTGGAAGTACATTCGTCGTCACGATGAGGTGAAGGCTGCCGTTAACGTTGAAGCAGACGAGCCGGAGCTGGATGCGGTCTGATTTGGGTTAATTGAAGTCAATAAAAAGGCCGCGATCCAAATGGATCGCGGCCTTTTTATTGCGTGGGATTTTTAGTGAACTTTAGGGCCTCATCGCGGGCAAGCCCGTGAAAGCGTCCTCACAAACGCCCACTCAGGTACTTGCTATTTGCCGAGGGAAATCTTCGGCGCCCAGGTCAGCCATTCATCTTCAAACTTGTCGAACAACGGGAACGTCTGCTCAGGCCGTGCCGGGCTGCCCATGCGATCACCGTCCGGGGTAGCGAAGGCAATGCCGCCCTGAATCAGCGTCTCCAGCGACTCGGTGCGCACCGTCGCCCCCTTGAACAAACCGTAGTCGAAACCAAAACCGCTGGTGTTCCAGAAACGTGTGCCGCTGCGCACCAACGGTGCGTATTTCGGTTCGATCAGAATGTGTACCAGAACACGGTCAGCGGTCTGGCCGAGTTCATAACCCGTCACCTTGCCCACCGTGACCTCGCGATAGGTCACCGGCACACCGGTTTTCAACGAGCCACGGCGAGCGGCGCTCAGGACCAGGCTTAAACCGGGTTCCTGTTTGGCGGTTTCCGGTGCATTCGCCAGGGCGACGAAGTTTTTCTGTGGGCCAAGGTTCTTCGCTGCAGGCTGCACTTCGATGTACTGGCCAGTCACCAGGGTTTCTAGGTTCGAGGTCTTGATCAGACCCAGCTCGGGTTTGACCACCCAGAACTGACTGCCGACGCGGGCAATGCGCTCCGGCACTTCGGTGATCCGCGCGGTCAGCAGCACCGATTGCAAATCATCACTGAGGTCGACGTCTTCAATCTTGCCCACATCCAGGCCTTTGAATCTCACAGGAGTGCCGCTGCGCAAACCATCGGCACGATCGACCTTGATCGTAACCACGGTGCCTTTCTGGTTGGCTTCGTCATGGCTGGCGAACAGACGGAAACGTGGAATGCGTTTTTGCAATGGCGCTTTGGCTTGCGGTGTTTCGAAGGCGATACCGCCGGCCATCAGGCTTTGCAGCGACTCACTTTTGACCTGGATTCCCCCGGTCAGTCCACCCGTGAGCGTAATACCGCTGGCGTTCCAGAAACGCGTTGAGGCGTTAACCAGCCCTTCGTATTCCTTCTCGATGTGCACGCCAATCACCAACTGTTTCTTGGTGCGCGAGAACTGATAGCTCTGGACCGAACCGACCTTGACCTGCTTGTAGAGAATCGGGCTGCCGACTTCCAGTGAGCCGAGGTTCTCGGTGAACAGCACCAGGTGCAGGCCCGGTGCACGCAAGTCGAGCGGCGGCGCTTTCGGCCTCGCCACGAATTCGCGCTGCGGAGCTGCCCCCTTGTCCCCTGGGCGCACGGCAATGTAGTTACCTTTGACCAGCGCTTCGAGACCGGTAATGCCCGCGAGGGAGATCGAGGGTTTGACCACCCAGAACTGGGTGCCATCAACGAGGTAATCCTCAGCCAGCGGATCAAGGGTCAATTCCGCGGTGGCACTGGACAGATCAGGATCGATCTTGAGCGCTTTGAGCGTGCCGACCTGAATGCCTTTGTACATCACCGGCGTCCGGCCAGCCTGCATGCCTTCGAAGTCACTGAGTTTGACCTTGACCCGGATACCGGCTGCGGCGGCATCGAAATCTTCGTAGAGACGAAATGGCAGGCTCGGATCGGTGGGCGGGCTGTCCTTGCGGTTCTCCGGCGTGGCGAAGGCGATACCGCCGGCGACAATGCTCGCCAGGGATTCGCTGCGCACTTTCACACCGGACAGGTTAGCGTCGATGCTGATGCCGCTGGCATTCCAGAAACGCGTGTGTTTGCGCACCAGCTTGGCGTAGGTGGGCTCGATGAACACCTTGAGCTCAACGGTACTTTGGTCTTCGGACAACAGGTAGCTTTTGATCTGGCCGACCCTGATCTGCTTGTAGAACACCGGGCTGCCACGGTTCAGCGAGCCAAGGCGATCAGCCTTGATGGTCAGGTGCAGACCGGGTTGGGCGTCAGACAGCGGCGGCTCTTCGGCCAGCGCCTTGAACTTGCGCGTAGGTTCCCCTTCGCCCGGACTGATCGCCACATAGTTACCGGAGACCAGGGTTTCCAGCCCTGTGATACCGGCCAGGGTCACGCTCGGCTTGACGAGCCAGAAGCGTGTACTGGTGCGCAGGTATGGCTCCACGTCCTTGTTCATCTCGACGGTGGCGATCACCCCTTTTGAGGCGCCTTCATCGTCGAGCGTGAGGGTTTTCACCTTGCCGACCGACATGCCTTTGTAAACGACTTCAGTCTTGTTGGCCTGAATGCCTTCACCACTTTCGAAACGCACCTGAATCTCGATGCCGGTTTCGCTGTAGGCACGCCAGCCGAGCCAACCGCCAATGATCAGAGCGATCAGGGGCAACACCCAAATGGCGGACCAGTTCGAGGCCGGTCGGGTTTTCGCTGTAGGCAAATCAGTCATGGTCGTCGTCCGACTCCGTGTTATCCCAAATCAGTCGGGGATCGAAAGTTACTGCGGCAAGCATCGTCAAAATCACCACACTGGCGAAAGCGATGGCGCCAAGATTGGCTTCGACACTGGCTAGCCGTCCAAAATTCACGACGGCCACCAGGATAGCGATCACAAAAATATCGAGCATCGACCAGCGGCCGATGAACTCGATAAAGCGGTACATCCAGATGCGTTGGCGTGCAGAAAGTGGCTGGCGGCGCTGCACGGAAAACAGCAGCAAGGCGATGCCCACCAGTTTGAACGTCGGTACCAGAATACTGGCGATGAAAACCACGGCGGCGATGGGAATCATGCCGTGCTGAACCAGTTGGATCACACCGGACATGATGGTGCTCGGATCGCCCTGACCCAGAGAGCTGACCGTCATGATCGGAAGCACGTTGGCTGGGATGTAGAGCACCGCGGCCGTCACCAGCAGCGCCCATGTGCGCATCACACTGTTCGGGCGACGCGCGTGAACCAGCGCACCACAACGAGTGCAGACCTGCTCGTCGGTGTCAGCGTCCTGCTTGTTCAACTCATGGCATTCGGTACAAATCAGAATGCCTGCATCAATCGCCCGCATGGGCATCCTCTCCTGATAAAGCCTGCCAGATCTGATGAGGCGACATCACAACTTCCAGCCAAACCTGAACCAACAACAAACCGATAAAGCACGCCAGGCCAAGACCAACAGTGATTGCTGCCATATCTGCCAGTTTGACGATCGCCACCAGAACGCCCATGAGGTAAACCTCGAGCATCCCCCAGTCTCGTAAATGGTGATAAATCCGATAAAGCAGCAAACCGTAACTACGGCCGACATCAAAACGAATACTCAGCAGCACGGCCAGTTGGCAGAGCAGCTTGAGTAGCGGAATTCCCATGCTGCACAGAAACACGATGACCGACACACCTTGCATCCCGGTATCGAACAGACCGACAACGCCGGTCCAGACAGTGTCTTGTGACGACTGCCCGAGTAGATTGAGCTGCATGATGGGTAAAAAGTTCGCAGGGATGTACAACAACAGTGCGGCGAGGACCAAGGCGAGACTGCGTTGCACAACATTGTGCCGATGGGCGTAGAGCTCGTAGCCGCAGCGCGGACACAGGGCTTTCTCGCCATGGGCGAGTTCGGGCTTGCGCATCAGCAAGTCGCACTCATGACACGCCACCAAGTCGTCCAGCGGTAATTCTGACAGCCCGGAGGCGTCAACCGGATCTGGCATAAAGGCTATGACTCCGAAAAAGTTGGATCTATTCTAGTGTCATGAGTCGAAAATAACTGTGCAAATTTGTGCAGATCCGAATCGTGCTTTTATTCCGGACAAAACAAAACCCCTACCTGCATACGCAGATAGGGGTTTCGGAATTTAATCTTGACGATGACCTACTCTCACATGGGGAAACCCCACACTACCAT
>LNAP01000812.1_pt1 | contig 34589 bp, 30 predicted proteins | sample 602601 | NCBI WGS metagenome assembly LNAP01 (sample SAMN02440304, study PRJNA202911) | soil metagenome | biome: Subtropical and temperate rainforests or woodlands; isolation source: soil samples (1 kg each in a 20% v/v slurry with milli Q water) were... ...
CTTCCGGGCACCAAGGCTGGTCGATGAGTTGTTCAAGTCCGTGGGCGCGGCAGTCCAGAAACTTCAGATCTCGACGACATGACCGAACACATGGTTCGATTTTGCTTTAGCGCTTGTCGACATCGAGGCTCGAGCCGATGTTGGAGCAAGCTGACTCCGTTCGTATGAAGCCTTGGCACTCTGCAAACTGATTCCAAACGTCCGACATGAGAAATACCGGACGCGATAAACAACGCTTTCACGCAGCCCACTTTGATAAATCGTCGCCCTGGGCGTGGCGCACGCTATATCCTCGTTGACACTCTCGCGAATTCGCGGTCGCGCAACTCTCGCCGCCGAATCTTGCCGGTAATAGTCATCGGCAATTCGGAAAGATATTCAATCGCGCGCGGATACTTGTAGGGTGCAGTGACCGACTTGACGTGATCTTGCAGTTCGCGCGTTAGTTCGGTCGACGGCTGCAAGCCGTCGCGAAGCACCACGAACGCTTTCACGATCTCGCCGCGTTCGACATCCGGACTTGCCGTGATGGCGCAGACCTGGACCGCGGGGTGTTCGGCAAGTGCGTTCTCCACCTCAATGGGACCAATGCGATAGCCCGCCGAGTTAATGACATCGTCGCTGCGTCCGCGATACCAGAAATAGCCGTCGGCATCCTTTTCCGCGCGGTCGCTGGTCAGATACCATCGGCCTTCGGGGCCATCCAGATAGCACTGAGCCGTACGGTCGGCGTCTTTCCAGTAACCCAGCATCAATTGCGGATTCGGGACCCTGATGGCGAGGTCGCCCTCCTGTCCCGGTGGCAAACGGCGTCCGCTGGAATCGATGACGTCGATCTCCGAACCCGGCGACGGCCGCCCCATCGAACCATAACGCACCGGCTCGTTGGGATAGTTCAGCGCAATCATCAGCGCCTCGGTCTGGCCATAGGCTTCGTCGATCCGAATCCCTGTGGCGGCCTCCCAGCGCTCGGCAACGACGGGATTCATCGCCTCTCCCGCCGTCACGACGCGACGCAATGCAACCAGATCCTGGCGCTGCACTTCCTTGACGACGTGCAGCAGTTCGGTACCCGGCGCGCAATAGACCGTGATCCGGTGCTTACGGAGAAGCTGCGGACGTTGCTTCGGATCGAACGGACCATCGAAAAAGAACGAGCATGCGCCACAACTCAGCGGACCGAAGATGATGCTGGTGCCCGCCTTGCTCCAGCCGGTATCTGCGGTACACCAGATCACTTCGCCCGGCCGCAGATCGAGCCAGTAGATCGCGGACACGCGCCACGCATAAATCGCACGGGCAGCATGGACGACGGCTTTGGGATGGCCGGTCGAACCCGAGGTATAGTACATGATGGCGGGATCGTCGTTGCGCACCGTCGCAGCCACAATCGTCGCCGAGGCGCGTGGTAGCGCCTGATACCAGTCGAGCCAGCCCGCAGCGCCGCCGAGCGCCATCCGAACCGGAATGTCGTTTTTAACCGCTGCAAACTTCGCGGCGTGCTCCGGACGGCAGATCGCCGCCTTCGCCCCGGCATTGCGGACGCGGTACTCGATGTCGCGCGAGGTAAGCATCTCGATACAGGGAATGGGCACCGCGCCAAGCCGCATCGCTGCGATGATTGCGACGAACCATTCCGGCACGCGCGGCAGCATGATGATCACGCGATCGCCCTTTTCGATCCCCTGCTCGCGCAACACGTTGGCAAGCTGACACGAGAGCCGGGCAAGATCGCTATAGTCGAATCCGCGCTTTTCGCCTGCGGCATTCTCCCAGAGCAACGCCGGTCCGTCATTCTCCGTCGCCCAACGGTCGACGACGTCCGTGGCAAAATTGAACGTCTCCGGAATCTGCCAGCGAAATTCGGCGCACATCTCCTCATAGCGCTCCGACGGCGTCGAACTTGCGGCCGACCAGACATCGCGCATGCCTTCCTCCCCTTTTTACTCTTTTCGGTTCAACCAGAAACCCTAGCTCGCATGATCACGAAGAATGCGGCGACCCAGTGCCCAGCGGTGAACTTCCGAAGGGCCGTCGTAAATTCGAAATGCCCGCACGTCGCGATAAAAGCGTTCGACTATGGTGTCACGCGTCGTTCCGAGACCACCGAGGACCTGCAACGAACGATCGGCAACCCGCGCGATCGCCTCGGAGCAGATTACCTTGGCCCTCGAACTTTCCGTCGAGGCACGCTCGCCTTTGTCGAGCAGCCAGGCGGTGTGCCAGATCGTCAATTGTGCGATGTGTATGTCCATTTCATTGTCGGCGAGCATGAACGACACGCCCTCATGTTCGCCCAGCGACTTGCCGAACGCAGTACGGCGGCGCGCGAAGTCGGTTGCGATCTCCTGCGCACGCATCGCGGCACCCAGCCAGCGCATGCAATGCGTCAGCCGTGCCGGCGCAAGCCGGACCTGCGCATGGCGAAAGCCATGACCCACCTCGCCGAGCACGGCTTCGGCCGGCAGCCGCAATCCGTTAATCCGAACGACGGCATGGCCGCCGACGAAACTCGAATCGATGGTATCCAGCGTCCGCTCGATCCGGATCGCCGGATCGGGCATATCTGCAAGGAACATGGTCGCCCCGCCGTCGGCCTCACCGCCGACGATCTTTGCCATGATGATTGCAAAGGCGGCGCCGTCCGCGCCGGTGATCAACCACTTCTCGCCGTCGATCACCCAGGCGTTACCCTCGCGGCGTGCGGTGGTTTGCAACTGTCCGGGATCAGAGCCCGCTCCCGGCGCTGGCTCTGTCATGCAGAAACAGGAACGAACCGCGCCGGTCGCCAGTGGCTTGAGATAGCGCGCACGCTGGTCCGAACGGGCGATCACATCGAGCAGATGAATATTGCCTTCGTCCGGCGCCGCACAGTGCAATGCGACCGGACCCAGCATCGAATAGCCGGCGGCGGTGAACACCGCGGCCCGGCCGATGTGAGACAATCTCTGGCCGCCGAATTCTTCGGGCGCGTGAGGCGCCAGCACGCCGGCCTGCCGCGCCAATTCATTCAATTCGCGCCGCAGGTCGTCTGTCGGACCGTGCGAAGTCCACCGTGGGTCCTTCTCGTAGGGGACGATCTTCTCTGTGACGAAAGTTTTGACCTTTTGCGCAAGGGCGGTGATGTCAGAAGGAAGCGAGAAATTCAGATCAAATTCAGCCATTTGATTTTCCAGTCGTCAGGTCATGGGCAATTACCAGCAGGTCCTCGCCCAACTTTCCAAATTCCGCGTATCGATGATTTCTTACCGCGCCGTTGAGCCACTGCCGATGGAGCTGGAGGAAAACCACACCCAATTTCAACAGCGCCAGCACCCGCATGGCTGGCAGATCGGCGAGATCGCATCCAGTCAACGCCGCATAACGCGTCGCCACTTCTGCGCGCGACCAGAAACCTGCATGCGCGGTCGGCATCTGTTGCAATTTGTGCAGGGCTGGCGGATCGCCGGGTTCGGCCCAGTAACTGAGCAAAGTGGCAAGATCGAACAACGGATCGCCGCGCGTCCCCATGTCCCAGTCAATCAGCGCGACCGGGCTCAAGTCCGCCGGGTCCAGAATGAGATTGTCGAGCTTGAAGTCGCAATGCAGGATCGTGGCATCCCGCGCGTGGAAGTGCTGGCGTCCGAGCCAATCTGAAATGTCATTGACGAGTCGCTGCGTTTGAGTTGCCTCGGCCACCAGCGCGCCCCGCTTCGACCATCCGGCGACGGCGCGCGCAATAAACCCTTCCGGCTTGCCGAGATCTTCAAGCCCAACCGATCGCGCATCCACCTTGTGCAGGCTCGCCAGCGTCGTGACCAGTATTTCGCACAGACGGGCCGGCGCGTCGGGATGCGTAGCCACTGGCGACATGTCAGTGCCGCGAACGACAATTCCCGCGCGATACTCGATCAGTTGGAAGGGCACGCCGATGACATCGCGGCTTTCGCAAAGGTGCAGGCTTTTCGGCACGAAGCTTAGCGTACCCGTCAACCGTGACAGGATATGGTGCTCGCGTGACATGTCGTGTGCACCGGGTGGCAGGTCCCCGTCCGGCGGCCGGCGCAGCACGGTCTCCCGGCCATCGACGATGATCAGGTAATTGCGATTGGCGAAGCCGCCGGCAAATTGCCTGATGGACTGAGCCGGATCGAATGCAAGGCCTTGCGAACGCAGATAACCGGCTAGCCGGTCCCAATCGACCGGAACAGTCTCCGCGGATGACAGCAATTCCGGATTTGATCGCGACAAGTGCTCGTCCTCAAATGACAAAGCGCGTGAAAACAACGGTCATGCGAGCGTCAGACCGCCGTCGACAACAAGGGTCTGACCTATGATGTAGGAGGCAAGCGGCGATGAGAGGAACAACGCCGCGCCTGCGATATCGGCAGGTGTCCCCAGTCGCTTGAGTGGTACCCGCCGCTCCACACCTTCGCGTCGCGTCGCATTCGCCGTGGTAACCTTGGTCAGTTTGGTATCGACGAAACCCGGAGCAATTCCGTTGACCCTGATGCCATCCTCCGCCCAGGCTTCCCCAAGCGTACGGGTCAAACCATAGGCACCCGTCTTCGACGCGTTATAGGCCGGATTTCCCTTGGTGGAGCGGAACGCCGCCATTGAACTGATGATGATCAATGATCCCCTGCTGTCCTTCAGCATCGGATGGAATTTCTGGCTGCATGCCATCAGGCTGCTCAGATTGACGGCAACGATTTTCTGAAAGCCATTGATCTCGAATTCGCGGCGTCCATAGAGAACGATGCCCTGGGACAGCACCAGAACATCGAGTCGCTCGAACACCGGTACAAATCGCTCGATCGCTCCGAAATCGGAAACATCGATCTGCGCATACTGCAAGCCTCCAAGATCCGAGCCTTCCTCGCCGGCATATTCTGTGGCACTCGCCCTCGTTCCCCACACATGAACGTCGGCGCCCTTTGTGCGGAAGGCCTGTGCAACACCGTTGCCGATGCCGCTTGAGCCGCCGACGACCAGGAGGGTCTTGCCCGAAAAATCGAGTTCGTTCATTTCACATTCTTTCGCATGCAACGGCTACGCAAGTCCCACCGATCAGCGCGGCGTTACCGACGTCTGATCGGACATCCGCCGGATTTCCCGTTCGCGCAACTCGCGGCGCAGAATTTTGCCATTTGCACTGAGCGGCAGCTTATCCACGATCTCGATCTCGCGTGGCGCTTCGTGCTTGGCCAAACGCGTCTTGACCATCGCCCGAATGCTGTCCTTAATTTCTTCCGAGGGAGAAGCGCCGCGCGACAATACGATGAAGGCCTTGATCGCCTCGTTCCGAACCGGATCGGGCACCCCGACCACCGCGGCCATGGCGACATCGGGATGCTTGATCAGTACATCCTCGATTTCGCCCGGACCGATACGGTAACCGGAGCTTGAAATGATGTCGTCGGCTCTGGCATGGAACCAGAAATAACCGTCCTCATCACACATTCCAAGATCGCCGGTGATCATCCAGTCGCCGGCAAATTTGGCGGTGGTCGCCTCAGGATCGCGCCAGTACTGCAACATCATCAGCGGATCCGGACGGCGAAACGCGATATTGCCGATGGTACACGGTGCAACCTCCCCGCCCGAATCGTCGACGACCGCGCAGACATGCCCCGGCATCGCCCGTCCGAGTGCGCCGGCCTTGAACGGCATGATGCGGCCGTTGTTGCCGATGGTCGAATTGCATTCGGTCTGTCCGAAAACCACGTTGACGTTGACCTTCAGGGCCTCCTGCGCCCAGTTGACCAGTTCGCCGCCGACCGCCTCGCTGCCGCTGACGACGGAGCGCAAGGCCAACGCCTCCGGCAGGCGCCCGATCTGGCGCAGCATCTTGAGCATGGTCGGCGTCAGCAGCGTGTTGCGGACTCCGTGCTTGACCATCATGGCGACAGCCTGCTCCGGATCGTAGCTCGGCGCGCGAAACGCCAGCACCGGCTTGCCGTGAAACCACGCCGGCATCAGGATGTTCATGAAGCCTGCCAGCCATGACCAATCGGCGGGCGACCAGAACAGGTCGCCGTTCTGCGGGAAAAAATCGTGGCAGAACTCGATGCTGGGCATCACACCGATCATCGCGCGGTGCGCCTTCAAGACGCCCTTGGCCGGACCGGTCGTTCCCGACGTGAAGTTCATGAACGCGGGATCGGCTGAAGAGGTCGCCACATTATCGAACCGATCGCTCGCCCGCGACAGCTCGGCATAAAAATCGGATGCATCATCCAAAGCGCCGTCGACGATCAGGACATTCTCGAGTTTCGGTAACCGTTCGCGGATTGGAGCAACCACTTCCCATCCGGCTTTGTCGGTAACCAGTACGCGGGCTTCGCTGACGCCGAGACGATGCTCGACTGCTTCGACGCCAAACAGCCGGGAGATCGTTACGGAAATCAGCCCCACCTTCCAGCAGGCGACATGCGTGATCCCGGCCTCCGGGTCCTGCCCTAACAGGATCGCAACAAAGCTTCCGCGCGCCAGGTTGTAATGCGCGAAGACATTCGCCAGTTGATTGGCGCTTCGCTGAATGTCGCGAAACCTGTAATTGCGAACCTCGCCATCGCCGCGATCATGAATCAGCGCAACGGCATCGCCATCGGCGTGCCGGTCGCATACATCGCCGGCCATGTTGTAGCGATCAGGGATGTTCCAGCGAAACGAGCGGTAGACGTCCTCATAGGTATCGGAGCGTTTGATGAGCACGATCTGTGCCCCCTTCCCTTGAGTTTTGGTTCAGTCCACATCGAACGAGCGCCCAAATTTGGCTTCGCCCGATCTTTCGGTTGGACAATTATTGTCGGACCAAAACTAGCGTCACTCTGGCTTCGCTGCAAGTGAAGCGCATCTTTTTGATTCTAAAAATGTTGGGCATCCAGCCGAACTGGCCAAATTTTTATTTCTTAAAATATTGATATTACTAGCAATATTAGAAAATGGCGGCCTTGCGGGCTGCTTCCAGCCCACATCTTGACGCCACGGCGATTGAGGTCTTTTCTGTCGGGCAATAAATGGACGAGAAAATTCGTTGGAGACCTGCCGCCTCCAACAACTCCGTTCAATAACAGCAGTGAGGACGCTCATGGGTCCGTTGAATGGTCTACGCATAGTGGAGATGGCGGGCATCGGGCCGGCTCCGTTTTGCGCGATGTTGCTCGCCGATATGGGCGCGGAAATCATTCGGATCGACCGTACGGCGCGGGCCGATCTTGGGCTCGACTTGGGAAAAGATCCGCGATTCGACGTTCTGCGTCGCGGCCGGAAATCGATCGCGCTCGACCTGAAAAAGCCGGAGGCCGTCGAAGCGGCAAAGCGGCTGATCGCGCAGGCCGATGTGCTCGTCGAAGGTTTCAGGCCCGGCACCATGGAGCGGCTCGGCCTTGGTCCGGATGAATGCCTCAGTGCCAATCCAAAACTCGTCTACGGGCGAATGACCGGGTTCGGCCAGGACGGGCCGGAGGCATCGCGCGCAGGACACGACATCAACTACATCGCGCTCGCCGGTGTGCTGAGCACGATTGGGCGGAAAGGCACGGCGCCTGTGCCTCCGCTCAACCTGGTCGGAGACTTCGGCGGCGGCGCGATGTTCCTCGCCTTCGGCATTGTCGCCGCGCTGTTCGAATGCAGCCGCTCCGGCAAAGGCCAGGTGGTGGACGCCGCGATGGTCGATGGTGCCGCTTATCTGTCGACCGCGATCCACGGCATGAAAGCCCTGGGCTTATGGCAGGAAGAGCGCGGCACCAACATCCTGGACTCCGGCGCACCATGGTACGACACCTACGCAACGTCGGACGGCAAATTCATTGCGATCGGCCCCGTCGAGCAGCGTTTCTTCCAGGAATTGCTGGTCCGGCTGCAAATCGACCCGGCAACATTTCCCGGTCAGTTCGACCGTGTCCGCTGGCCCGAGATGCGGGAGCGATTGGCTGGCGTCTTCAAGCGCAAGACCCGCGACCAATGGTGCGAGGTGATGCAGGGGAGCGACGCCTGCTTCGCGCCCGTTCTGACCCTCAGTGAAGCGCCGCTGCATCCGCATAATCGTGTCCGCGACACCTTCATCGATATTGAGGGCGTCATCCAGCCCGCGCCCGCGCCGCGATTCAGCCGCAGCAAGACATCTATCCGGCACGCCCCGCCCGTCATCGGCGCCAATGCCGACCAGGCTCTGGGTGACTGGGGTTTCGATCCGCAAGAGATAGCAGCTCTGCGCCAAGCGGGAGCGCTGCCATGAACCATCAAAAAGCGAGCTAACGGCATGACCGACCAAATCAAGATCACCGAGCACAACGGCGTCCTGACACTGCGGCTTAACCGGCCGGATCTGCGCAACGCGATCTCGGACGAGATGATCCAGTCCATCGTCGAGACGTGCGATCGAATCAACCGCGACATGAGCATCGGCTGCATGGTGATTACCGGTGCAGGCGACGGCTTCTGTTCCGGCGGCGATCTCAAGGACATGGTGACAAGGACGGGACACTTTGCCGGTCCGCCAATCCACGCCAGACGAGTCTATCTGCACGGCATCCAGCAGATCCCGCTCGCGCTCTACAATTGCCAGGTGCCGACCATCGCCGCCGTCAACGGTTCGGCAGTGGGCGCCGGGTGCGATCTGGCCCTGATGTGCGACTTGCGCATCGCATCGGAGAAAGCCTCGTTCGCGGAAAGCTTTCTTCGGGTTGGCCTGATTTCGGGCGATGGCGGGGCGTGGTTCCTGCCCCGGCGCGTAGGGCTTGCGAAGGCCTGCCGGATGACGTTCACCGGCGAATTCGTCAAACCGGACAAGGCGCTCGAATGGGGGCTGGTGGAAGAAGTGGTACCGCACGAGCAGCTTATGGAGCGCGCGCACGCCCTCGCCGCTCAAATCGCCTCACAACCGCCGCACGCCCTGCGAATGACCAAACAGCTTCTGCGCCGCTCACTCGACATGACATTGCCTGATAGCCTCGAACTGGCTGCGGCCATGCAGGCGATTTCGCTGGAAACCTCCGATCACCGCGAGGCGTTCATGGCGTTCAAGGAAAAAAGGACTCCAAGTTTCACCGGAACCTGATTGGCACCAGATTTGCGCTAGCAGACGGCAGGGAAGAGATGTTTGAGGCACCAAGGACAATCGAGACCACCATCTTCGCGAAGCTCCCGAAGAAATACCACCGGACCGGCAAGCAAACGGATTGGCTCAAGCTGCAACGTCGCGGCGAGAATCTGCACTCGTTTCTGGAAGGTCCAAGCTTCGACCGCGACGGCAACCTCTACGTGGTCGACGTTCCGTTCGGCCGCATCTTCCGCATTTCGCCGGACGGCGTATTCGATCTCGTCATCGAATATGACGGCGAGCCAAACGGCCTCAAGATTCATCGCGACGGCCGCATCTTCGTCGCGGATCATAAGCACGGAATCCTGCTCCTGGATGCAAACCGTGGAGTGGTTTCAACCATCGTCGACCGGACCCAACTCGAAGATTTTAAGGGACCGAACGATCTGGTTTTCTCGAGCACGGGAGACCTCTATTTCACCGACCAGGGACAGACAGGCCTGCAGGATCCGAGCGGCAAGGTCTACCGGCTGCGGGCCGACGGCAAACTCGAGAAGCTGCTGGATGGCATTCCGAGCCCAAATGGCATCGTTCTCGATTTGAAGGAAACCGCAATTCTGATCGCGGTCACACGCGGCAATTGCGTCTGGCGCGCGCCAATGCTGCTTGACGGATCGGTCTCGAAAGTGGGCGTGTTCATTCAGATGACTGGCGGGGTCGGGCCGGATGGAATGGCGCTGGACGAAGCGGGCAACCTTGCGGTCTGCCACCCCGGCATGGGTACGACGTGGCTGTTCTCGGCCTCGGGCGAGCCGCTTTATCGGATAAAGTCATGCGCCGACAACTTTCCGACCAACTGCGCCTATGGCGGCCTCGACCGCAAATCCCTTTTCATCGTCGAGTCGCATTCCGGCGCCATCCTCCGTGCGGAAATGCCGACGCCCGGCCGTTTGATGTTCTCGCATGCATAGTCGGATGAATTCAACACAGAGATCAGCATGAGCAGTATCCCGACCTTTTCTCCCCACCAATTACCTGAAGGGGCGCGGCAGCGGCGCATCGATGTTCGTGAGTTTCTGGCTCAACAGCGCCTCTCCGGCACCGAGTTCCGGTCGAATTCCTGGACGCGGGTCGATCGCGCGTTCAGCCAGCAATGCGGCAGCCGCGGCTATATCGGCGCCACCTGGCCGAAAGCCCATGGCGGACAAGGCCTGTCGCCCATCGAGCAGTTCGTCATCATCGAAGAAATACTTGCGGCCGGCGCGCCGGTCGGCGGTCATTGGCTTGCGGACCGGCAGAGCGGGCCGCAAATCATTCGCTTCGGTAGCGATCGCGCGAAGCGTCAAATCCTGCCCGAAATTGTCGCCGGCCGATGCTGTTTTGCCATCGGCATGAGCGAGCCCAATGCGGGTTCCGATCTCGCCAGCGTGCGCACCAAAGCGACACGGGAGCAAAACGGCTGGCGAATCGAAGGCCGCAAGATATGGACCACCAACGCCCATAACGCACAGTACATGACGGTGCTCTGCCGCACCGAATCCGGAAGCCAGCGTCACGCTGGGCTATCGCAGATGATCGTCGCCTTACCGGACCCGGCTGTATCGATCTCGCCGATCCTTAATCTTGCGGACGAGCGCGAATTCAATGAAGTCGCCTTTGACGGCTGCTTCGTGCCGGATGACATGGTGCTCGGCGAGCCGGGTCAAGGCTGGACGATCGTGACCAGCGAATTGGCGCTCGAGCGCAGCGGCCCCGATCGTTTCATGTCTACCGTGCCGTTGCTGCGCGAGGCCGCGACACTTGCCGTCAAGGATGGCGCAGAGCCGCAGCTACGTCGAAGCCTGGGTCGGGCTATCGCGCATCTCGCGACGTTGCGGGGAATGTCGATGTCGGTCGGCGGCATGATCGAGGGTGGACAATCGCCCAACCTGCAGGCTGCCGTGGTGAAAGATCTGGGCGCTGTCCTCGAGCAGGAGATCGTCGACATCGCGCGCGATATCATCGAGGAAAAGGCCTCGACCGTGGACGCCGCGCTGGCCGAACATTTCGCCAGGGTCGTCCTGGAAGCGCCCTCGTTCAGCCTGAGAGGCGGGACACGGGAAATCTTGCGAGGCATCATCGGCAAATCGCTAACGCCTTGACCGGCGAACAGATCGCCGGTTGAGCGAACGCACTGCGATCAGGCGGCTATCACCGTCCACAGATCTCCAGCTACGCGCGCGCGGGCGCCCAGCCATTCCTGCCAATAACTTTCGCTGCCGTCCTCGCTTCGCCACGACCAAAGCCGCTTGGTCGAAATGCCGAGACCGTATTCCTGCGTGAAGCCCATGGCGCCATGGACTTGGTGTGCCGATGCCGCCACGATCGCGGCGGCATCGCCCGCCCGCGCTTTGGCGACAGCCGCCATGAATGCGGTGCGCTCAGAGTTTGATTGAATCGAGGCCGCCATGACGGCTGATCTGGCGGCGGCGACCTGGGTCGCCATCACCGCTAGCGTCTGCTGGATCACCTGGAAGCTTGCGAGAGAACGGCCAAACTGAGTGCGATCCGAGGTATAGGCCAGACTCAATTGCAAGGCCCGCTCCATGGCGCCCACCATCAGCCCGGCCCGAAGCAGCGCCATCCTTGACAGGATCGCAAGAGGATCGATGTCGGATGGCAGATCGTGCCAGACGATCGATTTTGCGTCGAACGTTGAGAGATCAACCGTGTCGCGCGGTTCGCCCGCGAAATTCTTACCCTGCGCGGTCACGACATTCGTCCCGGGCGGCACCAAGCCGATCCGAATTGCGTCGGCGCTTTTCGCCACCACCAAAAGGTTGGAATGCCGGGCCCACGGGACAGCGTGCCAAACGGCCGGTGTGTGCAAAAGATGATCAATGTCGGGAACCGGCGTTGCAACATTGATCAGCGTGGTAACCGGATTGGCGCCGGGCTCGACCCCGGCCAGGCCAAACAACCAGTTGCCGATAAGTGTTTCGACAAGGGGCGCCGGAATTCCACCAGTCCCGCACAGCCGCGCCAGTTCGACTGCGTCATCGAAACCGGCTCCGACTCCGCCGGCGTCTTCCGGACAGAGCAGCAGCGGCAGGCTCGCCTCGGCGACATCGTTCCAGATCCGTGCGGGAAATGTGCCGCTCTGAAGCGCGGCGTAGCCCGTTGCCGGGTTGGATCGTGCCAGCAAGCGGTCCACGGTTGTTTCAATCATTGTCGCTGAAGAGGCCATAGGTCGTTCCGCATCTTGGATGTCGCTTTAATTGTCGGACAAAATATCTCTGAGGTAAAGCCTCTCGCGACGGCTCCTCGGGCACCAAGCCAGATTAAATGGGCAATTGGTCGAAAACCGTCTCCACTTGACAAACCCACAAATTGTCGGACAGTAATTGTCCGACAATAAATGAAATAAAACAGCAGGGGAGGATTTACTCTTGAAAATAACGGGCGCAATTCTTGGCAGCGTCATGCTGCTAGCCACGTCAGCAGTCGCGCAGGATGCCGGCGTTCTCCGGATCGGCGTTATCAACGATCAATCAGGACCTTACGCGGATCTCGGCGGAAAAGGCTCGGTGGTCGCCGCTCAGATGGCAATCGATGATTTCGGCGGCAAGGTTCGCGGCAAGACGGTCGAACTGATCTCGGCGGACCATCAGAACAAGCCGGACATCGCCGCCAACATTGTGCGGCAATGGTTCGACAATCAGAACGTCGGTGTCGTCGTCGACCTGACCACGACGGCGGTTGCTCTGGCAGTCCGTGAACTGGCTGAAAACCGGGACAAGATCCTGATCCCGTCCGCCGGAGCGAGCTCCGATCTGACGGGGAAATATTGCTCGCCGAATTTGATCCACTGGACCTTCGACAGCTACGCGCTGGCCAATGTCACGACCAAGGCACTGATCAAGCAAGGTGACGATAGCTGGTTCTTCCTCACCGGTGACAATTCGGGCAGCCTTGCTCAGGAACAGGATGCGATGCGGTTCATCAAGGCCGGCGGCGGGAAGGTTGTCGGATCGGTCCGTCATCCCCTCAACACGTCGGACTTCTCGTCCTTTCTGCTGCAGGCGCAATCCTCGAAGGCAAAGGTGATTGGTCTCGCGAATGCCGGGGCGGATACGGTCAACTCGATCAAGCAGGCCGGAGAGTTCGGCATCACTCAAAGCGGCCAGAAACTCGCGACATTGCTGATGTTCATATCGGATGTGCATGCCATGGGTCTGCAAACTGCGCAGGGACTTGTCATCTCCACGCCATTTTACTGGGACGCCAATGACGAAACCCGCGCCTGGAGCCGGCGGTTCATGACAAAATTCGGGCGTGCTCCGACCATGGCTCAGGCAGGCGTCTACGGTGCCGTTACCCACTATCTGAAGACCATCGCAACAACCGACGAAACCTCCGGCAAGGCCATCGTGAAGAAGATGAAGGAAACCCCGATCAACGACTTCATGGGAAAGAACGTGCAAATCCGCGAAGACGGTCGCGTCATGCGGGATATCCACCTGGTCCAGGTAAAGACACCGAAAGAGTCGAAAGAACCCTGGGACTACTACAAAATACTCACCACCGTACCGGCGAACGAAGCTTTCCGGCCTCTCGCCGAAGGAGGCTGCCCGTTCGTCTCCGCAAAGTAAGTTCAATATCTTGAGAAACCGAACAGGCGTGATCCGGGAAAGTTGAGATTCAAATCCCTGGATCATGCCGCGCCAATAGCCACGGAGCAGCAAGACATGCCTATCGCCATCTCGTCCGACGGCGGAAAGATCTTTTATCAAGTCAGCTCGCTCGTGCCGCCGTGGCGCGAACCTGCTGGCGTCGTCCTCATGCACCATGGCGTCGCGCTGACAAGTGATGCCTGGTGCGAGTGGCAGCCGGCCCTGCTGGGTGCGGGATATCGCGTGATCAGGTTCGACATGCGCGGCTTCGGCCGCTCTGAGCCGACGCCCGAAGGTTATGGATGGTCGCTGCCGAATTTCTTCGCCGATATCGACGCCGTACTTGCGGCGGAGAAGGTCGACTCATTCCATTATGTCGGCGAATCCCTCGGAGGCATGATCGGCCTCGCCTATGCGGCCCGGCGTCCTGAAAGGATTCTTTCCTGCGCACTTCTGTCCACGCCCTTCGACGGCAAACGGATCAAGGCGGTGGATACCTGGCGCGGGACGATCAACAAGGGCGGCATGAGCGCCTGGTCGGACTCCCTCATGTCGATGCGGTTTGCCGATGGCGATGTGGACCCACAGATGCACGAGTGGGTCCGCCTTTTGCAGAAGCAGTGCTCTCCCACCGCGGTCTACGAACAGGCAGAGTTCATCAAAACTCAGGATCTGACCTCGGAGCTCGATAATGTTCGCGCTCCGATCCTCATCCTCGCCCCCGACGGCAGTCCGTTCGTCAATCGCTCGCTCGCCGAAGACCTGCATGCGCGCTTGAAGACATCGGAAATCCAGTGGTTTCCCGGCCAACGCCACTCGCTCCTCATGAGCCGCGCGCAGGATTGCGCGGCTGCCTATGTGAGCTTCATGAAGCGCAGGATGTAGGCAGCAACAGCGCTGACTTGGAGAACCCAGCGTTTCAGGCTAAGTGCAATGCATCGGCCCTCTGACCCATCGGACGACAATGAGCCTTGCAGACGTCCCCTTGGAACCCATCCCGAATGAACCGGCCTATCGAGCCATCGTACGCCGGATCGAGGGCAAGATCATGTCGGGCGAATGGTCTGTCGGCAACCGCGTTCCGGCCGAAACTACGCTGGCAGAAGATCTCGGTGTGCATCGCTCGACCATTCGCGAAGCCATTCGGGTCCTTGAGCAGAATGGTCTCGTACGCCGGCACGACGGCGGCAAACTGCTCTACGTCACTGCACCTCGCGAGGCCGATATCTTCTCCAAAGTGACTTCAGCAATTGTATTGCAGGATGTCAGTTTTTTCGAGTTGTGGGAAAGCATGCGCTGCCTCGAGCCAGCTCTAGCTGAGCGAGCTGCCGAGCGCATTACGCAGGAACATCTCGAAGCTTTGCAGGTCAACGTCGAAAAGACCAGGACGGCTTTCGAGGACAAGCAAAGCCTGGTGGAACTGGACATCGAATTCCACCAAATCATCGCCAAGGCGTCGGGCAATCGCGCCCTGCAGCTATGCCGCGCACCGATCAGCCAACTCTTTTATCCCGCCTTCCTTCAGGTGTTCTCCCGCCTCAACGCCGGCGAACGCCTCGTCTTCGCGCACGAAAAAATCCTGCAAGCGCTGCGTGATCGCAATTCGGCTGAGGCGCAGGGATGGATGGAGAAACATATCGTCGATTTTCGTCGCGGCTACGAATTGGCGAATCTCGACATCGATGCTCCCATCGGATTGCCTCGAAAATAGCTGATTCAATATCGTTTTGCCTGCAAAGCAGGATTCGTCCATCAAATGTTTTGTAATGTCGGTTAGCGCTAGGATAGTCTGGCGGTCGTAGGCGGCTCTCTGCCAGACCGATAAGGAATTGCTCGAAAGCGTTTAGCCAAATCAAGGTTCCTCGAACGATATTGATCGCAGCAGTTCGTGGCCGATCATGATCTACGTTCATCCATCTCCGGCCATTGCGCCTTCGCCGCTTCATGACCTTCACGACTTTTGTGGTCTCTTCTTCCGGCCTTGGAAACCGATCGGTCGACCGGCAGTTCATACCCCAATCCGTAAAACTCCAGCTGCGAACGCGCTCTGCCTTCGGCGGAAAGCCGCTTGTCCGGGCGCCAGCGTCAAGTGCTTTCCGGGGCCGGCGAGTTCGACGTTCCGCGGCCGGAATCGATCGAATTGCTCAGAATCACGACGGGTCCGTCCTTCGGGCCATATACCTCGACGGCAGGGCCAAAACCGGTTCAACCGCCACGCGGGTCATGCAACTCTGGGATTCCTGGCTCATTAGCCGGCTTCCGCCAGAAAATTTCCGCCTCTGCTGCGATCCAGCGCCGCGGTGAGCGCGCGCCTGGTGTGAACGATGGTGAGATCCCGACGATCGGCCGCGGAGAAATGGAAGTCGTCGTTGATCTCCAACGTCTCGGGAGCCAGCGTACTCGCTTCCTCGATCAGTGCGGGATTCGGTACGCGGCCAAGCAACTTCTGCTCGGCAAGCGTCCCGCGAACGGCATACATTCCGGCTCCGGTGATCCCGATCCGGACGTCAGTGCATTGTCCCTTGTCGTCGACAGTCAGTATCGCCAATACCCCGACGACGGCAAAACGTGACGCCGGATGCGGATATTTCAGATAGGCCGCCGCGGTACGCGGCTTCGGCAGCGGAAAGCGGATCTCACGCAGGATCTCGTTCTCGCCCAGCCCCGTGGTGAAGAGCCCTTGAAACCAGTCCAACCCCTTCACGATCCTGTCGCCGTCGCGGCCCGCACACACGAGATTCGCCTCGAACGCCAGCACGCTGGCCGGATAGTCGGCTGCCGGATCCGCATTGCAAATCGATCCGCCCATCGTTCCGCGGTTTCGCACCATTGGATCGGCGATGAGGGAGGCGACTCCGGAAAGCACGGGGAGGACGGACTTGACCACCGCAGACGATTCGACCTCCCAATGCGTCGTCATTGCGCCCACGCGCAGATAGGCCGGCTCGACCGACACGCCCTTCATGCCCCCGATCCGGCCGATGTCAATGAGATGCCGCGGTTGCGACATGCGTACCTTCATCGTCGGAATGAGGCTGTGACCGCCGGACATAATCCTGGCCTCGTCGCCATAGCGTTCGAGGAGCGCGATCGCTTCGGAGATTTCCCTCGGCTGATGATATTCGAACGATGCGGGAATCATCGCGACACCGCGGGAGGCTGGTCGCGCAGCTTCTTCGCCGCGGCCTGAACCGACTTAATGATGTTATGATAGCCGGTACAGCGGCAAATATTGCCGTCGAGCTGATGCTTGATCTGCTCCAGCGTGGGATCCGGGTATCGGCGCAACAACTGCTTGACGGACATCATCATCCCCGGCGTGCAGAAGCCGCACTGCAGGCCGTGGTTCTCCTTGAAGGCCTGCTGAATCGGATGCAGTCCGTCCTTCGTCGCGAGGCTTTCGACGGTCTCGATCTCGGCACCATCCGCCTGCACGGCGAAGACCGTGCATGACTTCACCGCCAGGCCGTCCATATGGATCGTGCAGCAGCCGCACTGCGTGGTGTCGCAACCGACATGGGTGCCGGTCAGATGCAGGACTTCGCGCAAGTAATGCACCAGCAGAAGGCGCGGCTCGACCTCATTCTCGGTCTGCACGCCGTTGACCTTGATTGAAACCTTCTTCTTCATCGTGAACGTACGGCCCCAAGAATAACGCTCGCCGTCACCGGGAGCCTGGTCACTTCGAGCGCGCCGTCGAGCGCGTCTTCGATCGCCGCGGCCATGGCCGCTGGCGGAGCATTTGGACCGCTCTCGCCGACGGACTTGATGCCGAGTGGATTGTCATCTGTCGGAAACAGCACGTGCACCGCCTCGATTTCGGGAATGTCCGAGGCCCGAGGCAGGTAGTAATCCATCAGGCTGCCGGTGATGACCTGGCCCTGTTTGTCGTGAACGAGCTGCTCCCCAACGGCCACGGCGAAGCCTTGCGCGAATCCACCGGAAATCTGCCCGTCGACAATGAGGGGATTCATCGGCTTGCCGCAGTCGTGTACGAACACGTATTTCAGGACCTCGATCCGGCCGGTCTCGCGGTCGACTTCGACCACCGCGACGTTGACGCCGCTCGACCAGGTCACGGTGCGCGGATAGAAGAATTCGGTCGCGTTCAGGCCCGGCCCGCCGAGACCTGCCATGTGCCGGTCGCGTTCGGCGCGCCTGGCGAGGTCTGCCACCGTGATGAAATTCTGCCTTGCGTCCTTCACGAAGACGACACCGTCCTTGATATCGACCTCGTCTTCGGCGCATTGCAGGACTTTCGCGGCAAATGACACGATCTTGCTTCGAACCACCGTCGCCGTCTTGAACACGGCATTGCCCGTGTTCACGCCAACCCGGCTCGCGCCGGTGCCAAACCCGAAACTCATCAGGCTGGTGTCGCCGCCGAGCACCTGGACGTCCTCCATGCGCACACCAAGCGTGTGGGCGCAGACTTGGGCGAACGATGTCTCGTGGCCCTGCCCTTGCGAGTTGACACCGATCAGCACACTGATGCGCCCACTCGGCTCTATCTTGATCGTCGATCCTTCGCAGGGACCGAGGCCACCAGCCTCGACATAGCTCGATACGCCGATGCCGATCGCCCGCCCCTCGGCCCGCATCTGCTTCTGCCTTAGACGCCAACCCGCGTAGTCGGCACGCTCCAATGCCGTGTCGAGCAGATACGGAAAATCCAGGTTGTCGTAGTTGATGGGAACGCCGTCGCGATAGGTCTGGCCATTCCTGTAGGGCATGTCGGCACGCGTGACGATATTCTTGCGGCGAACCTCAACCGGATCCATGCCGAGCCTGCGCGCCACGGCGTCGAGCGCCCGGTCCATCGTGAACACGGCCTCGATCCGGCCCGCACCGCGATAAGGCGTATTGGGCGGCGTATTGGTGGAGACCGCCCACCCTTCAATCCTGAGACTCGGAATCCGATAATGCGTGGTCAGGTGATTGACCGTGTTCACCTGAAGCATCATGTCGAAGTGATCATATGCTCCGACATCCTTGTAGAGCTTCACCTCCATGCCGAGGATCGTGCCGTCAGCTTTGGCGGCGATGCGAACGTCGTTGGCCTGGTTGCCCGACTGATTCGACGACGCCAGATGTTCCATCCGCGTCTCCGCCCAGCGCACCGGCATCTTCATCCGGTAGGCGATGATCGCGGCGATGACATCCTCTGCATAGGTTGGTCCCTTGGGACCGAATCCACCGCCGACGTCACGCGCAATGACGCGGACGCTCTCCAGACGCACTTCGAGCGCCTGCGCGATCGTGTTGCGCAGTGCGTAGTGAAACTGGCCGGTGGTCCAGACATTGAGCGTGCCGGTTGCCGCATCCCATTGCGCCGCGACGGCTCGACATTCCATCGCCATCGATTTGAGACTCTGGGTCTCCAACCGCCGTTCGATCACGAAATCCGCATTGCGCAGCGCGGCGTCCATGTCGCCAAGATTGTGCTTGAGATGCGCCACGGCGTTCTCAAAACCGTCATGAACCCGCGGCGCGTTGGGCCGCAGGGCATTTTCCCAGTGCGCCACGGCCGGCAGCGGCTCGTAATCCACCTCCACGGCATCCACACCGTCAGCAGCAGTGTAGGGAGACGTTGCAACGACCACCGCGAGTTGCTCGCCGACATAGCGCGCCTTGCCGGGAAAGAGATGGTGCGGCGGAAGCTTGATGTGATCGATATAGGGAGTCACGTTGGTGACAGATCCCGCAAGCTCGGGAAGCTTGCCGGCCAGTTCCGGCCATTCATCTCCGGTGATGACGGCTAGCACGCCAGGCACCCGGCGTGCTGCCTCCGCGTTGATCTCCCGCACGATCGCATGGGCATGAGGGCTTCTCACGAAGCCCAAATAGGCCATGCCCGGCAACTGAACGTCCTCCACGTACAAGCCCCGACCGGTTATCAGGCGGTCGTCTTCTTTGCGGAGTACGGGTTGTCCGAGCATCGATCGTCCGGCGTGTCGATTGCGGGTTCCAGGAACTAGCCCAGATGGCGCTTGAAGAAATCTGCCATTGCCGGCCGCTGGATATGCGACCGGTCATGGCAGCAATGGCCGCTGTCTTCCCAGATCAACTTCTCCACTGGGCAGATCAGATCTTTGAGGATCTTCTCCACGTTGATGATTGGGGTGACCCTGTCAAGCCCGCCATGGCAAAGCAGCGTGGGGCACTTGATCCTGGAGGCGTAGGGCTTCAGGCTGAACGCCAGGTAGAACTCGCGTGCGCCCTCGTCATCGAGCCCTGTCACCGCCTTGAGGCCGATATACGTCGAGAGATGCGCCGTCTTGAGATTATCGAAGTTCTCGTAGTCATAGACCACGCCCCAGCACACCAGAGCCTTGATTCGGTCGTCGGTGGCAGCCGATTTCGGCCCGTAATAGCCGCCGAGGCTGCGGCCGACGAGACCGATGCGGTTCTTGTCGATCTCCGGACGCTTCTCGACATAGTCGATAACTGCAGAAACCGATTTTTCGAAATCGTGATCGAGCAGCAGATTGAAAAAGGTCTCGCCCTGCCCCGGCCCGTCAAAGCCGATCGAAGCGATGCCGCGCGCGATCAGGAGATCGCTGACGACGAGATAGTCTTCCTTGGTCGTGTCGAGGCCGCCGAGCAACACGACGCAGGGCGGCTTGTCCACGCCCTTGGGAACGCGGAAGTAGGCCGGCATCGTGGTTCCCTTGAAAGGAACATCGACACGCTCGATCGGCGTGGCGAAATGCTTCAATCCCTTCGAATAGGCCGCGATCTTGCTGTCGTGGATCTGCTTCTTCAGCTTGAGGTCGCTGAACAGGAGATACTGGCCGGTGTGATAATAGAGCGCCGCGCGCGCATAATCATAGGCTGCCGTCAGCGTCGAGCCCTTCGCCATCTCGGCGTCGGCGCGGCGCTCCGTCTCGGTCGCCCACTTCGACCAGGTCTGAGGCCACTGCTCCCAGCTCGGCATCGCCGCACGAATGTCGACGAAGTCGCGATAGTGGACTCCATCCGCCAGAAAGCGATGAATGCCATAGTCCATGGCCTTTTCGGCTGTAGCTTTTGTCACGTTTTCTCCTTGCTGCACGGCAGTTGCGATGCGGCCGCTCATCCCTGACAGACGAAGACGCCATGCGACCATTTTTGCGGGGATGACGGCGCTGCCTCGGATCGTTCAACCGCTTTTGCGGATTTCTCGTTTGGACGTTATCGCCATCTTTATATACAAAGTTCATATGCGAGTCAAAAACTTTGCGCCGACCTCTGTCGCATCGCGCTCGACCCGGATCGTCGTGACGCGCCGGTCGGCGCTCTCCTTCACGTCGCGCGAGACGGCGTCGTACCGCTAGAGCATTACCGATCCGCCATCGACCGCCAGCGTCTGTCCCGTTATGAACGCGCTGTCGGAGGATGCGAGGAAGAGCAGCGCACCGATGAGATCGGCCGGATGTGCATCCCGCTTCAGTGAACGGCTGGCGACGTTGGCCGCACGCGCCGCGTCGGTCCACGTCTTGTTGTTGCGCGTACCGTCTGTCATGACCAGACCCGGTGCGATGCAGTTGACGCGAATACCGTCATCGCCCAGCTCGCGCGCCGCAGCGCGGGTGATCGAGATGACGGCACCCTTGGAGGCGACGTAGTGCAGCAGCCCGGGCGTTCCCTTGATCGCGGTCCCGGACGCGATATTGATGATTGACCCGCTCTTCTGCTCGCGCATGACCGGCACGGCAGCCTTGATCATCTCGAACACGCCGCGGGTATTGACCGCGAGCACGCGGTCCCAATCGGCGGTCGTGATCTCCGTCAACGGCGTCATATCTATCGCGCCGGACAACGCGGCATTGTTCACGACGATATCGAGCCGGCCATAGCGCGTGCGCGCCTCTCCGATCAGCGCCCGCACCGAAGCGGCATCCGTCACATCGGCGTGCCGTCCTGCCGCCTGCCCGCCGTTTGCTCGTATGGCCTCACAGGTCGCCTCAGTCGAGACGACATCTCCGACCACGACTCGCGCGCCCTGCGCCGCAAGCGCCATGGCGAAGGTCGCCCCCAGCCCCTGACCGGCCCCCGTCACGATGGCGACGCGGTTTGCAAAGCGTTTTTCGGGTGAAGTCATGGTGCTCCTCAGCTGCCGGGAAGTGCATGAAGGCGGTCGGCAATGAAGGCGAGCCGCACGTCGTCCGGCCGCGTCCGACTCTCAGGCGTCGGCTCGTCCACGATCCACTCGCCCATCGAGGTCTCGATCCAGTAGCGCGCCATGTTTCCAAGGAATGCGCGGCGGAGGATGCGGCCCGGAATGTCGGCAGCCGTCGTGTCGACCGGCTGAGCGACGAACTTGATGGCCTCCGGCCGAACTACCAGCGTGAGCTTGCCTTGGCCACGAATTCCGGGAGCCTCGATCGTCGCGTCGCCGATGCGTACGCGTCCCGAACCGACGGCTTCCGCTTGCACAAAGTTGGCGAGCCCCACGAACTCGGCGACATAGCGCGACGTCGGATGAAAGTAGATCTCGGTCGGCGAACCGATCTGGGCGATACGCCCTTCCTTCATTACGGCGATCTGGTCCGATATCGACAGCGCCTCTTCCTGGTCGTGGGTGACGAATACCATGGTCTTGCCGAGGACCTTCTGCAGCCGGACGATTTCCTCGCGCAACCGGACCCTCAGCTTGGCATCGAGATTCGAAAGCGGCTCGTCCAGCAGAAGCACCTCGGGATCGACAGCCAGCGCACGCGCGAGTGCGACGCGCTGCTGCTGACCACCCGAAAGCTGATGCGGATACTTGTCGGCGGATGACGACAGGCCGATCAGGTCGAGCATCTCGGCGACACGCGCCCTGGCCTTATCAGCCGGCGTCTTGCGCATCTTCAGACCGTAGGCGACGTTCTCGCTCACCTTGAGGTGCGGAAACAGCGCGTACTCCTGAAACATCATGGTCATGCGCCGCTTGTTGGGCGGCAGATGGGTAATCCGCTCGTCGCCGAGATAGATCTCTCCCGACGTCGGTTGATAGAACCCGGCCAACAGGCGCAGCGTGGTGCTCTTGCCGCAACCCGACGGCCCGAGCAGGGTCACCATGCTGCCCCTGGCAACCTCAAGGGATACGTCGTCGACCGCACGCAGCGAGCCGAGCTGCTTGGAAACGTTGGCGAGCCGAACGTGAGGTGTATGCTTGTCGGGCATGGCGGTTATGGCATCCTTCGCGGCTTGCACCGATACCATGTTGGGAAATTTCGCTACGTTCATGGCATGGCCGCCGTCTGTACCCGGAAAGAATTACGTCCCGCCACGAGGGTCGCGACGCCGACGCATATGAACGTGATGATGAGCAGGAAGGTGGTCAGCGCCGCCGCGCTGCCCCAATCGCCGCCTCCGATCATCTGCAGGATCGTGAAGGTCACGACGACGTTACCCGGCGCCACCAGAAACACCGCGATGCTGATATTGCTGATCGAGCGGATGAACGACTGGAGAAACGAGGCGATCAGGCTGCGCGACAGCAACGGAACATAGATGTCCCGGATCAGCCGCAGTTCGCTCGCGCCTAGGTCGCGTGCGGCGTCCTCGATGCTCTTGTGGATTTGCGCGAGCGTCGCCGAGGTCGCCTGATAGGCCAGTGGCAGATGCCAGAAGCCGAGCGCGAACACGATGATCCACATGCTGCCCGCGAGTTCGATGGGCGGCCCGTTGAACGCCAGGACGAAACCGATACCGACAAATACGCCGGGAAGCGCGCCGGGCAGCACTGCCAGAAAGTCGATCACCCCCTTGAACGGCAACTCACGGGACATCAAAAACGCGGCAATCTGGCCCAGAACCGCGGTGACCAGCGCCGCCAGCACGCTGACGATCAGGCTGTACAACATCTGATCCCAGTGGCCGAGCGCGTTGCCCCAATGGTGGAACGACAGCGACCAGTCGCTGCCCCATGCAGCGGTCAAGCCGGCCATGAAGATGCCGAGATACAGCAGCACGACGAACAGGCTGACGGTGCTGCAGATAGCGAGAACGACGATCCGCACCGCGATTGGCGTGCGGATCTGGTCGATCGAGGCTCCCCGTCCCGTAACGGTAGCGTAGGACCGGCGCGCGGTCAGCGCGCGGCTGGCCAGAAACAGTGCGACCGTCGGCACCAGCAGGATCGCCACGATGACCGAAGCCCCGTTCAGGTCGGCCAGGCCATCGAGCATGAACCAAGCAGACGTCGCGAGCAGCGGATAGTTGCCAGCGATGACGACCGCATTGCCAAAGTCGGCAAGCACGGTAATGGCCACAACCAGCATCGCCCCCAATACTCCCGGGCGAACCAGCGGCAACGTCACCGTCCACAGTGCGCGGGACTCCGTCGCACCCAGAGTGAGAGCGGCCTGCTCCGCGGAGGGATGGATGCCTTCCAAGGTCCCCTTGATGATCATCATCGCAAGCGGGAAAAAGGCGATCGTCTGCGACAGCCACAGGCCCCAGGGTCCGAAAATGTCCAGTTCCAATCCGAGCAGCCGGTTGCTCACCAAGCCCCGGCGGCCGAACATCAGGATATAGGAGAACGCGACCATGAACGGCGGCGCAAACAGCGGCAAAATGCCGAAGGTCTGGAACAGCTTTCTCCCCGGCATATCGTGCCGCGTCGCCGCAAAGGCAAAGATGAACCCCACCAAAGTAGCCGAGGCTGTCGACAGGATGGTGATCAGGGCGCTATTGCGCGCCGCCACCCACCAGCGCGAACCGCGCAGCACGGCCCAATACTCGCTCAATCCCGGATAGCTCAGGACCTTGAGCGTCGGATAGATGACGAAGATCGCAAGCACAATGCAGAAAATTGCGAATGCGATCATGACGCCGGCTTCCGCGGGCGCCTGATCGCGCGCTCCGAAGAGCCGGGATGTCAGTGTCGGGTTCGATGCGGCCATCTTCGAGCTCCGCGCGCTTTTATCGATGAGGCGCGCGCCTCACCTTCATTATCCGCTCCGGCGGCCAATGCTTATTGGCCCGTTTCGGCGGTCCAACGCTTGCGAAGCCGGTCCAGGTTCGCCGATACGAACGCATTGTCGTAGCTGACGAGCTTGATCTGGCTGAGCGGCGGCGCACCCTCGACCGATTCCGCCTTCGGATTGAGAGGGTAGCGGAAACCAAGCTTGGCGTTGATGCTCTGAGGGTACTCCGACTGTAGGTAGTCGATATACTTCTTCGCCGCCGCGGTGTTCGGCCCATTCTTGACGATCGAAGCCGTCCAGACATTCGCCGTGTTATCCTGGGGTACCACGAAGTCGATCGGCTGCTTGCGGTTGACTTTGGCCGCTAGGATATCGCCAAGGAAAAAGATGCCAAAGGTAGCCTCGCCGCGCTCCACCATCGTCACAGTCAGGGTCGCCGACGGCGTGTACAGCTTGATGTTCTTGTTCAACGCCCGGATGTATTCCCAGGCCTTGTCCTCGTTGGAACGGAAGATCTGGGTCGCCAGCAGGACGACACCCATCGACGACGTTCGCGTATCGGCCGTCACGATCTGGCCGGCATATTCGGGCTTGAGGAGGTCCTCCCACGTCTTGGGAGGCGAGATGCCCTTCGGCGTGAAATCCTTGGCGAGCCGCTCGGTATTCCAGAAGATCGCTGTGCTCTGCGCATACCAGCCGGTCCAGACCCCCTTGGAATCGGCGAACCCCTTCGAAATGACCTCCGGCGTGGCCAGCGGAGATTTGTAGCTCTCGAGCAGGCCATCGGCGGCCAAGGCTTCCTGGAAATCCACCGGCGCTGCGGCAAACACGTCGGCGCGCGGCTTGTCCTTTTCGCTGCGGATACGCGAGGCGGCCGTACCGACGGCCGGTATCACCAGGAGAACGACCTCGATGCCGGTGCGCTTGGTGAATTCCTCATTGATCTGCCGATTGATCTCGGTCTCGGGAATGACGGTGTAGACGACGACCTTTTCGGCCGCGTGAGCGCGCCGGCCCCACCCAGCTACTGCAGACGCCGCAATGCCAGCCGTGGCCGCGCGCCTTGTCAAACTAACCATTTACTTCCTCCCAATATCTCTTGATTTTTCTTGTTACAGCGAAGAGTTGACAACGACTATGGGCACCCGAATCGTAAGGCGCTGTGATAGGGTTGCCCCCCTCCCGCAAATCTACTCCGCACGTACCCACGCAAACCAAATCTCGCCGATGGAATTCCGGCCGACAAGACTGACGTCAACGTTGCTGCAACCGCACGTTTTGATATTCATGTTCCACTTATCGCCAGCTTTATATACAAAGCTATCTGAAGAGTCAAACAGGAGACGATCATGCCCGCCTCGCCGCGAAGCACCAAAGGCGCCGAAGAGAAATCCTTTCTCTACCGCGACGTCGCGCTCGCCCTTCGCGCACGCATCATTTCCGGCGAGTATCAACCCGGCGCCAAGCTGCCCTCATTGCACGATCTCATCGCGGAATTCGACGTCAGCACTATCTCGATCCGGAGGGCGCTGAAGGAGCTCTCGAGCGAAGGCCTCATCTACGGCCAACAGGGACGCGGCATGTTCGTCCGCCCGCGCGGCGTAATCCACCGCGTGCTGCCGGTCAACTCCAACAGCACGACCGGCGATGAGATTGCGCGCGCCGGTTTCGAGCCGCGGATCCGGGAACTCAGGCGCGATCGCATCCCGGCCACCGTCGAAACCGCAGAACGTCTCGGGATCAAGCCAGGAACGCGGATTCACCGTCACCAGAAACTGGTTTATGCGGATGCAGAGCCCGTCAGCTATCATATCCTGTACTATCCCGAGGCGATTGCAGAGAGGCTCGCTTCGAACCTGGACAAGATGTTCGTGTTCCGGCTGCTGAACTTCGCCAAGCTCACCGTGAGCAACGTCCGTTTCGAGTTCGGAGCTGCTGCGCTGACCAGCGAACACATGGACATCTTCAATCTCCAGGTCGGATTCCCGATGGGCGTGGTGTATTTCACCCCGATGAACAAGCGCAAGCAGCCGATCCTGACCGGCACGACGATCTACCGATCCGATCGCTTTCTCTACGAAATCACGGCACCGCTCGGACAATCCGATCGCCGTTGAACGTTCAGGCAGACGCGCGGCTATGCTCCGTGCTCGCACCGCGCTCAATCGTGTACTGCCGGTCGAGCAGCCTGGAGGAGTGGTTCGAATCCGACTGCGCGATCAGGACCGACAGCTTCTCGCCGCGTAGCGCGCTGATCACCTCGGAAAGCCGCTGCGACAGCGCGGGCGCCACGCCTTCAAAGGGTTCGTCCAACAGCAACAGATCGGTGCCCGCCATGATCGCGCGCGCCAGCGCCACGAGCTTCTGCTGTCCTCCGCTCAGGAGCAGCGCCTTGCGGTCACTCATGCTGGCGACCTCCGGCAGCAGATCATAGGCGAGCCGAAGCCGCTTCGCCTGATCGAGATGCGGCATCGCCCATGCCGGAATGAGGACGTTCTCCTCGACCGTAAGTTGCGGAACCAGCCTACGGTCCTCGGGCATGTAGCCGATGCCAAGCCGTGCACGTCGGTTGGCCGTCAGTTCGAGGATGTCCTGTCCCTTGAACGATAGCCGGCCGGACGTCACCGCCACGAGTCCCATCAGGGTCCGCAGCGTCGTGGTCTTGCCGGCGCCGTTGCGCCCGACCAGGCCAACCATCTCGCCTTCACGGACATCGAGGCTGACACCGCGCAAGATCTCGATCGGGCCGATCTCGACCTGAAGGTCCGCAGCCTCGAGCACGCTCTGCTTCATGTCGGCCGTCCCACGATATAGGTTTTCACCGCGGTATCGGCCAGCGCGACCTCCGGCACATCATCGGCAATGATCGCACCTTCGAAGAAGGCCAGTACCCGCCGGGCGTAGCGCGACACGATGTCCATGTCATGCTCGACGAACAGAACCGTCACGTCGCCATCAAGCGCATCCATGACAATGTTCATCAGTTCGAACTTCTGTTCGGAAGAGACGCCGCTGGTCGGCTCGTCAAGCAGCAAGACCTTCGGCCGGCGGGTGACCGCGATCGCAATATCGATCAGCTTGCGTACGCCGCCGGATAGATGCGAGACGAGTTGCCCGCGGTGCCCGGTCAGTTCGAATCGTTCGAGCAACTCCTCGAGCTTTTGCCCCAGCTCGGCGTCAATCTTCTTGAAGGGGCGCACGCCATGGCCGTTCGCGGCCCCGAGTGCCGCGATGAGATTTTCTTCCGTCGTCAAGGTCAGGAAAAGCTGCGGGATCTGAAACGACCGCGAAATGCCGGCGCGATTGATCATCCGCGGCGGCTGGCCCGTGATGTCGTGCCCTTCCAAGGCAATGGAGCCACCGCTCGGCGCGACATAGCCCGTCACCATGTTGACGAAGGTGGTCTTGCCGGCGCCATTGGTACCGATCAGGCCGAGGCGCTCGCCGCGCGATACCGATACGTTGATATCGGCGGCAGCAACGACCGAGCCGAAGCGCTTGCTGAGATTCCTGATCTCGAGAACGGCGCTCATGACTTGACCTTTGCGAAAACCGGAAGCTTTGCGCGCCGCAACAGGCTTCCGATCCCGGTGGGCAGGAACAGGATGCTGACCAGCATGAAGATGCCGAGACACATCTGCCAAGCGTTCGGGAAGTACATGCTCGACAGCGAGCGCGTGAACTCAATCAGCACGGATGACACGAAAACGGCGGACACGCTGAACGGACCGCCGAGGACGGCGACGAACGTCAATTCGCCCGATGTCGTCCAGAATGCCAATTCGGGATCGATATGTGCGATGGCGAGCGCATTCAGCGCGCCGCCGACGCCGCCCAGGAACGCCGCGGCCACGAAATTTTCCATGACGAGGCGGCGAACCGACAGGCCGAGATATTCCACCCGGATCTCGTTGTCGTGGGCAGCAATCGACAACAACCCGCGGACCGCCTTGAAATGAAGCCGGCATGTGACCCCCAGGATGGTCATCAACGCCGTGGTATAGACGTAGAGGGCATATACCGCGCCTTCCGGCGTAGGGGGCTGATAGCCGAAAAAGGTCGGTCGACGGAGATTCATACCATCGGTTCCGCCGAGGACGTCGGTCTTGGCGAGCGCACCATAGAGGAGCATCGACAGCGCGAGTGTGAGCGTGGCGAAGAAGATGCCGCGATAGCTCGCAAGCAGCGGCGCGATGGCAAGGCCGATGACTAGCGCCAGGATCCCGCCCCCCGCCACCAGCAGGGTGGCATCGCGCACTCCGCCCCACAGCATCAGCAAGCCCGCGCCGTAGCCGCCGATACAATAGAACAATCCCTGGCCGAACGACAGCAGGCCGCCGCGCAGGAGGATGACGAGGCCCAGCGCCGTGAGGCCTTTCGCAAATGCCGTGATGAGAAGGAACACGCACCAGCCGGGCATGACGAGACCGGCCAGGGAAATCACCGCCAGCGTAACCGCGCCGCCCGCTACGTTCTTGATCATCGCTAGATTTTCCGCAGTCCCGCAGGAGGAAATATGCCCTGGGGCCGAACCGCAAGCACACAGGCCAGCACCAGATAAACGATGAACATCTCGGCCCAGGGGGCCAGATGGATGGCGACCGAGCGCGCCAGCCCCACGATGATCGCCGCGATCGCCGCGCCCTCGATGCTGCCGAACCCGCCGATCACGACCACCGCAAAGCTGAACAGCACAACCATGACCGAGAGACCTGGCTGGATGGAGATCTTGGGCGCCGTCACGACACCACCAAGCGCTCCGAGGAAGATGCCGATGGTGAAGGCGACCACGAATATCCGCTGGACATCGATACCGACCGAACTGCTCATCTCCCGATCGAAGATGACACTGAGAACCAGCTTGCCGCCCCTGGTGCGGTTGAGCCCGAACCAGAGCAGAAGCCCGACGACAACGGCCACTCCGATCAGGAAGATATCGTAGCCGACATAGGACAATCCGCCGATCGAGATATTCCCGAACAGCGAATATGGCTCATAGGCGAAATAGGGATTGGTTCCCCAAAGCAGCTTTGTTGCATCCTCCAGGATCAACGAAAGTGCATAGGTCGCAAGCAGGACCACGCTCTCCTGGCTGCGGTAGAGCCTTCGGAACAGCAACTGCTCCAGCAATGGCCCCATCGCCACAGCCACAACAAGCGCGGCTCCGAACAGGACCAAAAGTCCGAGCATCGCAGGCCGCGGGCCTGAATAGTACCACCCCACGCCTGTCGCGGCCACGTAAGCACCGATGGCGTAGAAGTTGCCGTGGGCCAGATTGAGGATATGCAGCACGCCGAGGGTCAATGTGAGCCCAACTGCGACGATAAATATCCACGACGCGTCGATCAGCCCATCCATGATTATGGTCAAAGCGACCTGCACCAGCTTGCTCCCGTGCCCGGCCAAGGGATGGATTTCCCTCCCCTAACCGTCCATGCCCTATTTTGTTCAGATCGCTACGGGCTGACCGCTACTCGCATTTCGCGCCGGGAAAGCCTTGAGCGATCCATTGCTCGGCTTTGATTCCCGGCGGCGGATTGACACACTCCGCCGCGAAGCGCTGAATCTCGACGAACTCGACCGTCTTCGTCGCCGAGTTCATTCTCGTCATGCCGACGGCAGCGCTCTGGATCGCCTGATGTCCATCACCGAGCGCCATCTTAATGACGCCGCCTGGGCTGTCCCATTCGAGTCCGGTAAAGGCCATGGCAATCTGTTCGGTGCTCGGACGCTTTCCGCCATTGGCGGCCATCGCCTTTTCGAACGCGGCCTTCAAGCCGAGGATCGCTTGCACCATGCGATAGTGATTGCCCTGCAACACGCTGTCCGGCACGTGCTTCTTCATTGCCTCGACCATCCAGTCGTTCAGCACGCTCTTCGGCGCGAACGGGCCGAGTTCGCCGCGAGCGCCGGTGATCACGTTGTCGGGCATGCGATTGCCGATCGCCTGCATGATGTGCTCCGCCTCGGGCACGATGATGTGACGCCCGTCCTTCAGCAGCCCGCGCGGCACGGCCTGCAGCAGGAACGCCTGCAGATCGCCGCCCCACAGCACCGAATAATAAGCCGGCGGATTGCCCTGCATCATCGACGAGATTTCCGTGCCATATTGCCCGGCGCCGAGCTTGGGCCAGAGCTCGGCCTTGATTTTCATGGACGGATCGATCTTCAGCATGCTCTGGCTAAAATCTTTCCAGTTGTCGCGCCCATATGCGTAGTCGGGATTGATGGCAGAGATCTCGCTGATGTTAATCTTGCGGTCCCGGACATAGAAGGCGAGGGCAACGTTATCCATCGTGGCGTGCGCCGTCGGACGAAACACGTAATTGTACTTGCCTTCCTCGAAGATACGGGGCGTGCCGCACGTGAACAGGATCAGAAGCTTCTTCATCTCTTCGGCGACCGGAGCCGCCGCAAGGCAGTTGCTGGACGAGGTGTACCCGATCACCGCGTCGAAGCCATCACGCTCGTAGCCGTTGCGCAGCTCCTGGATCTGCTTGGTTGTGCTGCCTGACTCATCGATCAGCTGGAGTTCGAGCGGTATTCCACCCAACCCCGGCGCGCCGTAGGGCTTTGGCAGAGCACCAGCGTTCAATTCCTTCGCCGTCATTTGCGCCGCCTGCCAAGTCGGAATCCCCTGCGATTCGGCTGCAGGTCCGGACGTGAATGCCACAATCCCGACCTTGAACGACTGCGAATGTGCACTCGTCACGCACAATGTCGCAACTAGAGCGGTTGCAGCCAGAGAGAGCTGCGTTAGCGACTTAAATGAAATGTTCGACATGCCTAATGTTTCCCCCGGCTGTTGTCTTCTTCATTGGTCAACATTGTATATAAAGTTGGAGGCGAGTCAACCAGCGGCTCCTGCCGTGAACGAGATGGCGTGCATCACCGGCATGCACGCGCGAACTCACGTCCTCTGACGCGGCGAAATACGAGCAATGCACCGGGCCTCGCTAATGCTGCATCGGAGTCAATGCAAATCGACATCTCGACTTGCTCGCCTTGAGGGCAAGGCTACCGCGGTGAACGCCAACATTGTCCGTTTGGCATGCCGCCATCGCTTACAGACGTTGCGACAACTGCGCGCCGCAGCCGCACCGTTTCGCAACGCGCAGGAAAAAAATGCTGCGCGTTCTCGCCGTGCCGCGCGAACTCGCGTGCAATCGCGCAGTTACTTGTTGAGGAAGTTCAGCGGCAGACCGCTGCGATGCCAATCCATGGCGATCAGCTTTCCTTCGCCCGACAGCGTGATGTATGCGGTCTTCAGTTCGCTGCCGCCGAACGCGATGTTGGTGGTGGTCTGGTCTCCTGTGGGGATCTGTTCGATCAGTTTCCCATCGGGAGCGATCACCGAGATGCAGCCGCTCGCAAGCGTCGCCACGCAGATGTTGCCCCCTGCCTCCAGGGCGAGCGAGTCAAACATTTGGAAGCCGCCGAGCCCCGTGATCGGTCTGCCCTTCTCTGCACGATAGACTGGCTCGCTTGGGATGATCTCGCCCGGTTCACCTAGTGCAAAAGCCCACAGTCGCGCCGTCGGCGTCTCCGCCACGTAAACCGTCTTCTCGTCCGGCGACAGGCCGGTCCCGTTGGCCGGGAGGAGCGGATGGACCGCCTCCACCACTTCGCGCGCGCCCGGCTTCATATAATAAAGGCCACCTACATCCGCATCGCGCGCGCGGCGCTTGCCGTAGTCGGTGAACCAAAGACCGCCATGCCGGTCGAAGACGAGATCGTTTGGTCCCTTGAGCGAATGTTCGCCGCAATGGGTAAACAGGGTCTCGATCCTGCCGTTCTGCAGATCGACGCGCTGCAGCGCACCGCCGGAATATTCCGAGGTCTTGAGCGGCGCCGGCATGATCGTACCGCCGCGCTCGGCGACCCAGGAGAAGCCGCCATTGTTGCAGATGTACATCTTGCCGTCGGGGCCCAGCGCGGCGCCGTTCGGTCCCCCCGGAATTCTGGCGATGATCTCCTTGCGGCCGTCGGGATAGATCCGCGTCAGCTTCCTGCCGCGAATTTCCACCAGCACGACGGTGCCGTCGGGCATCGCAACCGGGCCTTCCGGGAATTCGAGATCGCTGGCAATCACGCGTATGTTCGGCACGGATGCTTCCACGGAGAAGTCTTTGTCTTTCAGGACACGAAAACGATCATCGTCGGACCGCAAGAGTTCGTCTCCCGCGCGACGAGGACCATTGCGATGTCTGCATGGTTGGGTCTCCCTCCGACAGGCAAACGCAGCTTTATCTCCGCAACCCAACCATGTATACAAAGTTTGATGACTTTGTCACCAGACATGTTCCGAGCGTCGCCATGATCATTGAGATGCGTACCTACACGTTGAAGCCAGGCTCGGCGGCCGCCTATGTGAAACTGTATGAGGAGAAGGGGCTTGAGGTACACAGGCGCCTGCTCGGAAACCTCATTGGCTACTTCACCACCGAAGTCGGCGAGATCAATCAGGTCGTGCATCTCTGGGGCTATGACAGCTTCGAGGATCGCCAGCGGCGGCGAAAGGAGCTTGCCACGAACGAGAAATGGCAGGTATTCCTGCAACTCGCGCTGCCCTATTTTGTTGATCAGGAAACCCGGCTGATGTACGGCACATCATTCTCGCCGATTCAGTGAGCCGTTTGATCGCCGCGGCCGGCCGCGGGGGCGATCGAACGCGCAACCACTCCCAGAAAAACAAGACTCGAGGAAATACCATTATGACGGCGCTACAAATGTTCGACCTGTCGGGCAAGACCGCGCTTGTGACGGGCGCAGGCAGTGGTATCGGATTTGCGATCGCGGAATGCCTGGCCGAGAACAACGCGAACGTCGTTCTCGCCGATGTCAATTCTGAAAATCTCGAACGTTCCCTCGGACGGCTGAAGCAACGCGCCCTGTCATGCGTCGGGGAACTGGTCGACGTCGCGCAGATCGAGCAGATCAAGCGGGCTGCTGACCGGGGCATCTCCCAGTTTGGGTCGCTCGACATCGTCGTGGCCAATGCCGGAATCTCGGCGGGCCCCGGCCCCACCACCGAACAGGGAACGATCGAGGCCGTGCCGCGCGAGCGATGGTCCCAGGTGCTCGACATCAACCTTACCGGCGTGTTCTCGACCATGCAGGTAGCGTCGATGCAGATGAAGAAGCAGCGTTCAGGCCGGATCATCGTCACGGCGTCGACCGCGGGTTTTCGCGGCGATCCCATGGTTGGTTATGCCTATTCAGCCACCAAGGCCGCCGTGGTCAATCTGGTGCGGCAGGCCGCGATGGATCTGGCGCGCTACAACGTGCTGATCAACGGCATCGCGCCCGGCCCGTTCCGGACCAATATCGGCAACGGCCGCATGCAAGATAGCGCGACCGAGAAGGCGTTCGGCGAATCCCTTCCACTCGGACGGATCGGCAATCCAGACGAGATCAAGGGGCCGGTGCTGTTGCTGGCATCACAGGCTTCGAGCTTCATGACCGGCGCGATCATCCCGGTGGACGGCGGCGCATTAACCTGGTGACCGGCCGCAAACTCTCATCGAGTGAACGCCGGTGACGATAGCACCAGCAGCGCGAGATGAAGTCGCGATCTCCTCAGGCGAGTGGCCTCGCATCTCGATCGCCGAGGCATTATTCCCGCGCAGTCGCCTCAGCGCTGCTTGTCCCTTGGGGTTACCCTTCGGCACACGGCCGCGACCTGGCTGATGCAGCGCGGCGTCCCGATCTGGGAGGCCGCCGGGTTCCTAGGGATGTCGCCGAAGTGCTGCAGGACACCTATGGCCATCATCACCCCGACTTCTTGCAGGGGGCGGCGGCAGCTATCGGGCAAAAAAACCGATATGTTGTTGTTTCGGTGGCCGAAGCGGTGGTCAACTTGCCCGATGATCGAAACCAGACGAAAAACTCTAATGATTACTGGTCGGAGTGGCGGGATTTGAACCTGCGACCCCTGCGTCCCGAACGTAAATAGCAGCCGAAAAATTCAACAATAACAATGAAGTTTGCTCCCGATTGATCACCTTTATCGCC
>LNAP01001223.1_pt1 | contig 34568 bp, 29 predicted proteins | sample 602601 | NCBI WGS metagenome assembly LNAP01 (sample SAMN02440304, study PRJNA202911) | soil metagenome | biome: Subtropical and temperate rainforests or woodlands; isolation source: soil samples (1 kg each in a 20% v/v slurry with milli Q water) were... ...
CGGCGATCACCGCGAGACTCTGCATCCCGTCGGCAATCTTCTGCATCGCCGAGGGCTCGGCGAGCCGGCGGTGCCACTGCGCGGTGGCGTTGGAAGGCCGCATCGCCTCGGAGGCTAGCAATTCGCGGCCGCGTGGCGCCGCTGTGCCGAGCGGCACGACGTCGCGCCTGGTGATGCCGAGGCGTTCGAGCAATCCGTGCAAGGCGAATTGCGGATGGTTCGAGGCCGACGATGTGGTGTGACCCAAGGCATCCTTGATGCCGCCGATCAGTTTCCAGGCGTCGTCGTCGAGATCGGTATCGAGCCCGGGCAGCACCACCGCGCCGTGTGGAAGTTCAGCGACGGCCTTGAGGAATTTCGCCGTGGTTGGCATCGAGCCGGTGGAGCCCGCCGCGATCACCGGGCCGCCCTGATGGGCCACCAGCCGCTTCGCCTCGGCGTCGATCAGGAGATCTCGCCGGCGCGCCGGCTCGATCGCCCCCTGCGCAGCGAGTATCGGCGGCCAGACCTCCTTTGCAATATTCAGGAACTGCAGCGTCAATTGCCAGTACTTGTCGAGCGCATCCGGCACCAGCCCGTCCAGCGCGCTCCAGTCGACCTTGCGCGTCGCCATGTCGTCCATCAGTCGCGCGAGATCGTCGGCCAAAGCGAGCGTCGAGGCCGGGCCGCCGACCACCAGCGGCGCCTGGGTGGGATCGCCGGGGGCGAGCTGTTTCGCCCAGGCGGCAATCAGCTGCGCCAGCAGCAGCCGGCGCTGCAGGCCGTCCAGCGCGGGCGGCATGTCGAGCGGATCCAGCGCATCCGGCGAGATAGCCTGGGCGAAGTCCAGTTCGTCCTCGTCGACGTCGCCGAGCGGAACGATGCGGGGCAGCAGCACGGCGTCGGTGCCGAGCACGTCGAGAAAGATCTCGTGCGCCATGCGTCCGGCGCGGCGGGTCGGCAGATAGAGCGTCGCCTGCGCCAGTCGCTCGGGATGGCTGCGCGCGGAAAACCCCTCGACCAGATCGCCATCGACCAGCGCGGTGATGACGGTGCGCAGAAACGGCGCCGACGAGGGAACACTGAATACGCGCATGGGCATCCTGATTCGCGAACAGGATGCATCATGGCATGGGCGGCGAGGTGGCGGGAGTCACAGGGAGGACGGAGTCTCAGGCCACGCTGGCGAGAAACGCCTCTTCGGCGGCATGCACCGCATCGGGCGTGCCGACATGCATCCAGACCCCATCGAGCCGCAGCCCGTACAGACGCTCCCGCTCGTTGGCGCGATCGAACAGTTGCGTCAGCGGGAATTCGCCGGCCGGCGCATCCGCAAAAAGTGTCGGCGACATGATGGCGACGCCGGCATAGACGAACGGCACCACCTGGTTTTCCTTGCGGCGGCGCAGCGTGCCATCCGGCAGCATGGCGTAGTCGCCCGATCCGGAATAGCCGATGCTGCTCGCAGTCGGCGCCATCAGCAGCAGGATGTCCATTTTCGCCGGGTCGAATGCCTCGGCGAGCCGCGCCAGATTGGGTCGCACGCCGTCGATCCACATGGTATCGGCGTTGAGATGGTAGAACGGTTCGTTGCCCAGCAAGGGTAGCGCCTTGACCACGCCGCCGCCGGTGCCAAGCACCATGTCGCGCTCGTCGGAGATGACGACCTTGGGATGCGTTCGACCGGCAACATGATCGATGATCTGGTCGGGCAGATAGTGCACGTTGACCACGGCTTCCTCGACGCCGACCTCGGCCAGCTTGTCGAGCACGTGGTCCAGTAGCGCGCTGCCGGCCACCTGGACCAGCGGCTTCGGCATGTGATCGGTAAGCGGACGCATCCGCAGGCCGAAACCGGCGGCGAGGACCATGGCTTTGCGGGGTTTCACGGGCATGATCGAATCGGTCTCGAGAAATCGCTGGCGGTCTGAAAATTCCGACCGGATCATAGCATGAGCCGTCCGGCGTTGCATGAATCGATCAAGCCATAGGCGACCGCCGTGACGCCGATGCGACAGCCTCCGCGGCCGTCCCAGGTTCAGGCGGTCTCTTCGTTCTCCGGCCGCTTGGACTTTTTCTTCTTGTCGCCTTGCTTGAGGAAATTGACGCCGATCTGGTCGCCATTGACCCAGGCCAGTTCGCAGCGGCGATAGGCCAGTCCGGTCGACGACAGCAGCAGGAAGAACTCCTTGAGATTTAACCCCTCAACCGAGCCCTCGACGGTCAGCTTGGCGCCGACCTCGGAAATGTCCTCCATGACGCAGGCGCGACGCCACGTGCCGTCGATACCCATCATATGCGCAGGGAAGCCACGCTCGAACACGACGCGCTCACCCTTGCGCCGTTCTGTCGTCGCCATGAACCACCTCTTCCAGCAAGATGCCGCGCCGGCCGGGTGCCGGCCGGCATTTGGTGGTAGTTTAGCGTTGCGAAGGCTAAGAAGCGGTAAAAGGCCCCGGCTCACGGGCCCGGCGGCGGCACGTTTGCGGCGTACCAGGCGCGGAATGCGGCCAGGGTGGGATGGGCCAGCGAGCGGTTGAGGTAAGTCCAGATCCGCGGCTGATGCCGCAAATATTGCGGCTTGCCGTCGCGCCGGTTCAGCCGGGCGAAGGTGCCGAGCAGCCTTGTGTTCCGCTGCGCCGACATGATGGCATAGAGCTCGACGAAAGCCGCCGGGTCAAAGCCGGGATCGGCGGTGCGGCGAGCTTTGACGTAGTGCGTCAGCATGGTCAGTTCGACGGATTCGGGGACGTCGATCCGCGCGTCCTGCAGCAGCGACACCAGGTCATAGGCGGCGGGACCGAGCACGGTATCCTGGAAGTCGATGACGCCGACCCGCTGGATCCCTGCGCGGTCGGCCAGCCAGATCAGATTGGGCGAGTGGAAGTCGCGGAGCACCCAGGTTTTCGGCGCCGCGGCGGGGATGGCCAGCAGGTTGCGCCACATCGTGACGAATTCCGCGCGAATCTCTGCGGTGGGCACGGCACCGCGATCCGGCAGGTACCATTCCGGCATCAGCCCAACTTCGACCAGCAGTGCCTCGGTGTCAAACAGGGGGATGCCGTAGTCGATGCCCGGCGCCACCTGCAGGGTCTCCGGCAATGCCTGGCCGTGCAACTCGGCCAGCATGTCGGTAGCCGCCTGGTAGCGCTCGGTGATCGGCGCCGGCGGGTCGCCTTCAACGAAGCTCGCGGTGCCAAAATCCTCGGTGATCAGGAAGCCTGCGTCCAGGTCGGCGTGATGGATCGCCGGCGCGGAGAAGCCGAATTTGCGCAGGCCATTGGCGATGGCGACGAATGGCGTCACTTCCTGCGCGAGATGCACCGCGGCGCTGTAGGATTTGCCGTTATAGATCGCCGGTCCGTCCGGCTTGCGCGGCGCGTTCATCAGGATCACCACGCCGTCGTCGCGAATCAGCCGCGCATAGGAGCGGGTCGAGGCGTCGCCGGCCATGCGCCGGCGCCTCGCGTCGAGATAGCGCGCGCCGTCGAGAAAGTCGCGCAGCGCCTTTAGTCGGATCACTTGCGCGGCGGCCTTGCCATAGCCGGTGATCTCGGCGGCGCGCGCCGAAGAGCCCAGCGCCGGCCGATGGCTGAGCGCGATGTCGATGCGGTCCTCGGGCAGCGCGCCGGGCGCTCGCTCCGGCCATTCGATCAGCGCCACCGCGCCGTCCGGCAGCGGCGACAGGCCGATCTCCTCCAGCTCGATGGGATCGTTGACGCGGTAGAGATCGGCATGAACCAGCGGGAACGACGGCAGTTCGTAGCCCTGCACCAGAGTGAAGGTCGGACTCGGCACTTCCAGATCGTCGTCGCCGGCGAGGTAGCGGATCATCGCCCGCGCCGCTGCGGTCTTGCCGGCGCCGAGATCGCCGGACAGGGTGATGACGTCACCGGGGCCGATCAGCAGCGCGAGATCGGCCATCAGGTCGGCGGTGGCGGCCTCGTTGACCAGCGCCAGCGAGAATGTCGCGGGTTCGCTCATTCGGCGGCGTTGCGATGTGCGGTCTGGTCGAGCGGGAAGTCGCAGGTCACGGTGGTACCTTTGCCGACGACGGAGTCGACGCGCACCTTGCCGCCATGCAGCTCGACGAAGGAGCGCACCAGCGACAGGCCGAGTCCGGCGCCGCGATGCCGCGAGCCGTTGGAATGGCTCTCGAACCAGTCGAACACCTTGTCCTTCACGTCGGGCGGAATGCCCGGCCCGGAATCGGTAACGGCGAACACGACGTTGTGGTCCGATCGCCGGACGCTCAGCGAGATCGCGGAATCCTGCGGCGAGAAGCCGACGGCGTTGGCGAGCAGATTGTACAGCACCTGCACCACGCGGCGTTCGTCGCCGGTGAAATTGCCGATGCCCGGATCGACGTCGACCTGCAGCGTGATGCGGTCGCGCGCCAGCCGGTCCTGGATACCCTCGGCGGCGTCATCGATGGTCTTGCGGATGTCGATCGGACCGAGGTTCAACGTCATGGCGCCGGCGTCGATGGTGGCGAGATCGAGGATATTGTTGATGATCGCCAGCAGCGCATTGGTCGAAGTGGTGATGTAGCTGAGATATTCGGACTGCTTGTCGGTCAGCGGGCCGGTCGAGGGATCGCTGAGGAAATGCGCGAAGCCGATGATGGTGGTGAGCGGCGAGCGCAGCTCGTAGGAGACGTGGTGGACGAAGTCGACCTTCATCTGGTCGGCGGTTTCCAGCGCCTCGTTGCGTTCGCGCAATGCCCGCTCGACGTTCTCGGCGTCTGAAATATCCTGGAACGTCAGCATGGTGGCGCCGTCGGGCAGCGGCATGGTCATGCAGTCCAGCACGCTGCCGTCCTTGCGCTCGAGCTTGAGCGGCACGGCGACGCGGTTTTCGATGCCGGTAATGGCGCCACGCAGGGTCTGCCAGGCCGAAGCGTCGTCGAACAGCGGCCGGCACCAGCCTTCCACCGTCTCGATATGCGGATGCTCCTGCAGCGCCTCGTCGGACAGCTTCCACATTTTCGCGAAAGCAGGATTGAACAGCTGCGCGCGGCCGTTGCTGCCGAACACCGCGACCGCCTCCGCGAGGTTGTCGAGGGTCTCGCGCTGCACCCGGATCAGCCCGTCGAAACGCCGCGCCAGTTCGAGGCTCTCGGTGACGTCGTCGAACAGATAGGTGACGCCGCCCTCGGGATTGGGCGTGGTGACGATGCTGAGCGCGCGACCGTCCGGCAGATACCAGACATCCTTGGCGGGTTCGATGGCGCGGTAGGCCTCGTGCAGCTTCGCCTTCCAGACGCGGAAGTCCGGCTGCTCCGGCAACTTTCGCGCAGCGCGGAGACGGTCGAGGACGCTCGAATCGTCGGGATTGCTGTCGAGGAAGGCGCGGTCGAGATCCCACAGCCGGCGATAGGAGTCGTTGTAGAACGCCAACCGTCGCTGTCCGTCGAACACCGCGACGCCGGATGACAACTGGTCGAGGGTGCGGCGATGCGCCTCTGCCATCCGCACCAGCGCAGCGGACAGCGCCGACGCCTCGGAGGCGTCGATCGCCATGCCGGCGCTGCCGCCGGAGACATTGAGCGCGTGCACGTCATAGATCCGGCGTTCGCCGCCCATCACGATCGGCACGCGCGCTTCGAACGGCTGGTTGTCGTTCAGCGCGCGGGCCATGTTGCCGCGGTCTTCGCTGTCGAGCAGTTCCAGGTTGCGGGTAATGGCGTCGGCGGGATTGCTGGCTTCGGTGGCGCGCGCATAGGCGGCGTTGGCGAAGCTCAATGCGCCCTTGGCGTTCCTGGCCCAGATCGGCCACGGTGCCGCGGCGGCAAAGCCGCGCAGGGTCTCGGTTTCTTCCGACAGTTCCTTGTAGCGCAGCGTCATCTCGGCGAGTTCGCGGCGCAGGCCGCTGAGTTCGCGGATCCGCACGATGGCCTGGCCGCCGATGGCGCGGCCCATGGCCTCGATGGCGCGCCCGGTCGATGTGGTGAGGTTGAGCAGAAAACCCTCGCCGGCGTCGAGCAGCGCGTCGACGGCGTGGTCCATCAGCAGCGCCGGCTCGGGCGATAGCCAGGTGCCAAATGCCAGGATGCGCTGTGGCTGATGATTCTGCGGCTCCTGCGACATCACCAGGGAAGTGTCTCCGGAGATTTCCGGCCGGGTGTCACCCGCCGCCCATGAGATCAGCACCTGCGGCTCCGCGAACAGCAGCGCGCGAAAGCGGTCGGCCTCGACCTGCAGGCCGTGCAGGTCGCTGCGCAGCCGGGCCTCGGTCTTCGCAGCGCGGATTCGCGTGCGCATCAGCAGGATCGTGGCGACGACGGAAAAGCCGAGCACCGCCAGCGCCATGGTGAGCGCGGCGATCTCCTGGCGGTCGAGCTCGAAAAAGGCGGCGAAATTGTCGTCGGTCAGGGGATCGGCGGCGGCGCGGGCCGTCGAGGTCGCCCAAACCACGGACGCGCCAAGGCCTGCGAGCCCATCGCGCACCAGACAGGTGCACGATAACAAGGTCCGACGCATCGCCGCGATCACGCCTGACATTATTCGCCCCAAACCACACGAGTCCTCGACCGGCATCCCCCACCGATCGCGAATCGACTGACATTATCCCCTTCGGGAGTCAGCGGGTAAGAGTCCAGACCGTGAACGCAAAGCGGCCGGCCGAAAAATGCGAGTCGTTTGAAATTAATTTTTTCGTGTTGTGGCGAAACGCGCGTCAGCGCCCGGTGGAACCGAAGCCACCGCTGCCGCGCTCGGTTGCGGTCAACGCGGAAGCCACCACGAGTTCCGCGCGGGCGACCGGCGCGATCACCATCTGCGCGATGCGTTCGCCGCGGTGAATCGTGAACGGCGCCGCGCCGTGGTTGATCAGCAGCACGCCGATCTCGCCGCGATAATCGGCATCGATGGTGCCGGGCGCGTTGAGCACGGTGACGCCGTGCTTGGCGGCGAGGCCGGAGCGTGGCCGTACCTGAGCCTCATAGCCCGGCGGCAGCGCGATGGTCAGGCCGGTCGGCACCAGCGCGTGCTTGCCGGCGTCGAGGACCAGCGGCGCGTCGCCGGGTACCGCGGCGAGCAGATCGAGACCGGCGGCATGCGCGGTCTGATACGCCGGCAGCGCCAGCCCTTCGGCGTGGGCGAGTTGCTGGACATCGACGGTGACGGCGGCGCTCATGACTTTTCTTTCGTGACGGTTTCGGCGATGCGCGCGACCAATGCGGTCGCGACCTGCTCTTTGCCCATCGCCGGCCAGGAATCAACGCTGATGTCGCCGTCGTCGTCGCGCATCAGCAGATGCACGGTGTTGCGGTCGCCGCCCATGATACCGGTCGCCGGCGACACGTCATTGGCGACAATCCAGTCGCAGCCCTTTCGCGCGATTTTTGCGCGCGCGTTGTCGATGAGATTTTCGGTTTCGGCGGCAAAGCCGATCACCAGCGGCGGGCGGTTATCGTGCAGCTTCGAGACCGTCGCGAGGATATCGGGATTCTCGGTGAGCTGCAGCGGCGGCATGGCGTTGCCGGTCTTCTTCAGCTTCTGCGCGCCCTCGCTGACCACGCGCCAGTCGGCGACGGCGGCGGCGAAGATCGCGATGTCGACGGGCAGCGCGGCTTCGACCGCGGCTAGCATGTCGCGCGCGGACTCCACATGGGTCACGGCGACGCCGGCGGGATCCTTCAGTTCGACCGGACCCGATACAAGAATCACGTCGGCGCCGGCCGCCGCCGCCGCCGCGGCGATGGCAAAGCCCTGCTTGCCGGACGAGCGATTGGCGATATAGCGCACCGGATCGATGGGCTCGTGGGTGGGACCGGCGGTGATCAGCACCCGCTTGCCGGCCAGCGGCTGCGCCTGCGGCGGCCGCAGCATCGCGTCGGCGGCGCTGGCGATTTCCGTCGGTTCGGCCATACGGCCGACGCCGGACTCATTCGCTTCGGCCATCTCGCCGGCATTGGGGCCGATCATCATCACGCCGTCGCGCTGCAGCTGCGCGACGTTGCGGCGGGGGGGGGGGGTGCTCCACATCAGCGGATTCATCGCCGGCGCCAGCAGGATCGGGCGATTGGACGCGAGCAGCGTTGCGGTGGCGAGATCGTCGGCGTGGCCACCCGCCATCTTGGCCATCAGGTCGGCGGTCGCCGGCGCGACGATGATGAGATCGCACTCGCGCGCAAGGCGGATGTGGCCGGCGTCGAATTCACTCTGCGGATCGAACAGGTCGGTGTAGCAGCGCTCGTTGGACAGGGCGGAGGCCGCAAGCGGCGTGACGAATTGCGTCGCGGCGCGGGTCAGCACCACGCGGACATGGATGTGCCGCTCCTTCAGCCGCCGGATCAGGTCGAGCGCCTTGTAGGCGGCAATGCCGCCGCCGATGATCAGGGTGACGCGGGGCTGGCCGACGGCGCTTCGGGGCTGCGACGGCGCGTCGGGCGCGGCCGAAAATTGTTGCGGAATCGATGCGGCAAACCCGGGGCGATTTTGCGACGCGTCGCGCAGGATCACCCGCACCTCGTCCTCCACCGACCGGCCGTTGCGGGCGGCGCGGAGCCGCAGTTCGTCGCGGATGGTGTCGTCGAGTTTCCGGATTGTCAGGCTGGCCATGGTCGCTTCCACCGCAATTTGATTGCAATGCTATCACATAATGAAAGCACTGCAATCAATTTGGCGTCAGCGCACCGACAGCAGGATGCCGATAAAGGTCAGCGCGATCACCCAGATGCCCACGGTGCGCCAGCGCGACTGTCGTGCCCGGGCCCGGGCAATCGCCGCGATGGTCTCGGCGTCGAGCCGGAGGCCGTTGCGGCTCATCTCCTCCAGCTGCTCGAGCGCCGCCACCGCGCGCGTCGCGATCGCCGGCAGACCGGAGACGATGCGGCCGAGTTCGCCGGCGCCGGACATGGCGCCCTGGATCTTGCCGAGCGGTCCGAGGTTGCGTTCGATCCATTCGCGGACCACGGGATCGGCGACCTTCCAGATGTCCAGCTTGGGATCGAAGCTGCGCGCCACGCCTTCGACGACGACCATCGTCTTCTGCAGCAGGATCAGTTCCGGCCGGGTGCGCATGTCGAACAGGCCGGTGACCTCGAGCAGCAGGGTCAGCAGCTTGGCCATGGAGATTTCCTCGGCCGTGCGGTTGTGGATCGGCTCGCCGATGGCGCGGATCGCCTGCGCGAAATTCTCCACCGAGTGATGCGCCGGGACGTAGCCGGCCTCGAAATGCACTTCGGCGACGCGGCGATAGTCGCGGGTGATGAAGCCGAGCAGGATCTCGGCGAGGAAGCGCCGCTCCTTGAGGCCGAGCCGGCCCATGATGCCGAAGTCGACGGCGACGAGACGGCCGCTGTCATCGAGGAACAGATTGCCGGGATGCATGTCGGCGTGAAAGAAGCCGTCGCGCAGCGCGTGGCGCAGGAAGCTCTGGATCACCTTACGCCCGAGTTCGCGCAGGTCGACCTGCGATTCCCGCAGGCGCGCATGGTCGCTCAGCGCAATGCCGTCGATCCATTCCATAGTCAGGACGTTGTGCGTCGTGCGGTCCCAATCGACGGTCGGCACGCGAAAATCCGGATCGTCGCGAGTGTTCTCGGCCATCTCGGAGAGCGCGGCCGCCTCCAGCCGCAGGTCCATCTCCATCGCCACCGAACGCGACATCGTGTTGATGACCTCGACCAGCCGCAGCCGCCGCGCCTCCGCCGAATAGGCTTCGGCATTGTTCGCGACAAAGAAGAAGTCGCCGAGATCGCGGTGGAAGCGCGCGGCGACATTGGGCCGGAGCACCTTTACCGCCACCGGCGTGCGCACCCCATTGTGCTCGACCTCGCCGCGATGCACCTGCGCGATCGAAGCCGCCGCGACCGCGGGGCCGAGGTGTGCGAACGCCTGCGCGATCGGGCGTTCCAGCGAGGCCGCAATCACGGCTTCGGCCTCGCTCTGCGAAAACGGCGGCAGCCGGTCCTGCAGGCTTTCCAGGTCGCGCGCCATGTGAACGCCGACCACGTCCGGTCGTGTCGCAAGGAACTGGCCGAGCTTGAGATAGGCGGGTCCCAGCCGCGTCAGCGCACGCGACAGCCGCGGTCCGGATTTGGCGCCGGGGCGCTCGATGATGCGCGCCAGGCGTAGCGCCAATTGGCCGGGGGGCGGCACCAGGCTTGGATCGACCACGCCGAAGACGCCCTCGCGCGCAAACACAAAGCCGGCGCGGGCCAGCCGCGCGATGTGGGTGATTGCAGAAATCACAAACGCCAGCCTGAATGCAGCGCCACGATGCCGCCCGAGAGACTCTGCCAGTTGACGCGGGAGAAGCCGGCGGCGCTGATCATCTCGGCAAACGCATTCGGCCTCGGAAACTTGCGAATCGATTCCACGAGGTATTGATAGGATTCGGCATCGCCCGTCACCATGCGGCCGAGCGGTGGTATCACCTTGAACGAAAACAGATCGTAGATCCGGTCCAGGCCGGGTACGTCGACGGTGGAGAACTCCAGGCACAGGAACCTGCTGCCGGGCTTCAGCACGCGAAACGCTTCGCTCAATGCCAGATCGATCCGCGGTACGTTGCGAATGCCGAACGCGATCGTATAGCCGTCGAAGGCGCGATCCGGAAAAGCCAGCGCCTCGGCATTGCCTTCAACGAACGAGACCCGGTCGTCGAGATGCTGCGCGGCCGCCCGCGCACGGCCGACCTCCAGCATGTCGGAATTGATGTCGCAGACGGTGGCCCGAAAGCCGGCGCCGGCCACCTTGGCGGCGCGAAAAGCGATATCGCCGGTGCCGCCGGCGACGTCGAGCAGCGCGAACGGCGTATCACCGCGCGGCGGATTGAGCGCGTTGATCATCACGTCTTTCCAGGCACGATGCAGCCCCGCCGACATCAGGTCGTTCATCAGGTCGTAGCGCCGCGCCACGCTGTGAAACACGTCGTTCACCAGCGTCTGCTTGTCGCCCAGGGGCACGTCCCTGAAGCCGAAATGCGTGGTTTGGTCCGGCCGATCCATCAAGTCATCTCCATCGCCGGACCATAGCGCGGCTGCTCAGGGCGCGCTACAAGCGTGGCCACGCGATCGTTAACAGCGCCGCACCATGAGTGCTTTGGTTAATCCGATTGGGCATGCCATGACAACACGGTTTAGGCGTACCGTTCCGACTTTACGTATCTTCGATACCGCCAAAGCGAAGGAATTCTATATCGGATTTCTTGGTTTCAAGCTCGATTTCGAACACCGCTTCGAGCCGGACTTGCCGCTGTTCATGCAGATATCGCTTGACGATGTGATCCTGTCTTTGAGCGAGCATCATGGCGACTGTTCGCCCGGTGCCAGGATTGTTATCGAAATGACCGGTCTTGCCGCGTACAACGCGGGTCTGCTGGCCAAGCAATACGGCTATGCCCGTCCCGGACTCATCGACCAGCCGTGGGGTGCCACCACGATGACGATCGCCGATCCGTTCTACAACCACATCGTATTCAGCGAGCGCCGAGCTGAGACATAACGGCCTGGCCGCAGGATCCCGTCGATATGCCTGAATTGCCTGAAGTCGAGACCGTCCGTCGTGGCCTGCAGCCGGTGATGGAAGGTGAGAAGATTCTGAAAGCCGAGGCTCGTCGCAAAGACCTGCGGTTTCCGTTCCAGAAGGATTTTGTCGCGCGGCTTGACGGTCAGACCGTGACCGGTCTCGGCCGCCGCGCCAAATACCTGATGGCCGATCTCGAATCGGGCGACGTGCTGCTGATGCATCTGGGCATGTCCGGCTCGTTCCGCGTTTACAAGGATGAGGAAGCGGCCACACCGGGCAAATTTCACCACCCGCGCAGCGAGGATCGCGCGCACGACCATGTGGTGTTCCACATGTCGTCGGGCGCGGCCATCATCTTCAACGATCCGCGCCGCTTCGGTTACATGAAGGTCGTCGCGCGCAAGGCGCTCGAGGACGAGCCGTTGCTGAAAGGCCTCGGTCCCGAGCCGCTTGGCAACGAATTCGATGCGGCGATGCTGGCGAGTTCTTGCGCCAACAAGAAGACCAGCCTGAAAGCCGCACTGCTCGACCAGCGCGTGGTCGCGGGCCTTGGCAACATATATGTCTGCGAGGCGCTGTTTCGCGCGCAACTCTCGCCGCGACGCTTGGCTGCGACGCTCGCCACCAGGAAGGGTGAGCCGACGGACCATGCCAGACGATTGGTTGACGCCATTCATGCGGTGCTGAACCAGGCCATTAAAGCCGGCGGTTCGTCGTTACGCGATCATCGGCAGACCAATGGCGAGCTCGGCTATTTCCAGCATTCGTTCCAGGTCTACGACCGCGAAGGCGAGAAGTGCCAGACCCATGGCTGCAGCGGCATCGTGCGGCGGTTCACGCAGAACGGGCGGTCGACGTTCTGGTGCCCGAAGTGCCAGAAGTGAGATGAGGTCACCGCGCGTCGAGGCTGGCGACAAGCCGTGTGCGAACGGCACGAGGTTTGGTGCTCCGGACGCTGCGCAGCGAGTCGCGCACACGGCGTGGTGCACTGCTGATACGGGGTCCATTTGTGTTGCGCGGGTCCCGGCTCTGCGGAGCAGCGCGAAGGGCGCTGCACCGCGTTCGGCACACCAGGGAGCGGGCGAGCCTTACTTCCGCACGCAGATCACACGCACCACGGCGGCCTTTGCGTCCGTCGATCCACTGGCCGCGTTGACACCATGGGCCTTGAGGAAATCGCGCACAATATCCGCCGGCACCAGCGCGGCCTGAGCCGCCGTAGCGCTCGCCGGCGGCCCGGCGACCACCACCGGTTTCAACAATACAACGCCGGCGAATTTGCCGTCGCCATCGAGCGCCGCCGCGCCGGAAAAACCAACCGCGGGCGCCGGCGATAGCGCGAGATCGTTGCCGCCGCCGATTTGGGTAACCGATGCCTTGACGCTGCTCGCCGCGTTGCCGCCGCCCTGGTTCTGCGGATCGGCGATTCCCGTAAGTTCGACGGCTGATTTCGCCGCACTGCCTATCAAGCCCAGCGGCTTCAAGCCGCGCGCGCCGTAAATCCGCAGCAGCGCGAGATCATGATCCTTGTCCTCGGCGACGCGGTCGGCATTGCCATGGCCGGCGATCGCGATCGCGACGCAGCCGTCGGCGACTTGGCGATCGGTAATAATGGCGCCGTCGTCGCTGACGACGACGCCGGTGCCATATTCGACGGCCTTGCGCGGCGGCGGGCCCGCCATCTGCGCGCCGGGCGGAAATGGATTGAACGCGCTCGACATCGCGATCACGACCGGCTCGACGGTGTTTTCGGTGGCCTGATCGTACAGGATGGTCATGATGCGGACTTCGTCGCCCTTGAACGTTCCGCGCACATAGAATTTCTTCAGACCCTGCAAGCCCGACAGCACGAAGAAATCGGGCTTGACCACGGTGTAATCGATGGTGCGCCCAGCGGGTTCTTTCTTTTCCCGGTCGGCGAGTTTCGCCGTGGTCGGATTGGCTTCCTTCCGCCGTGCAAGTTGAATTTGTACGGTGCCGGTGCTGGAAGTCCATTTGGCGCCGCCGGCGTCACTTACCATCTGCGGCACCAGCTTGGTCGGGATGCCAAGCCGCGCGCCGGTGCCGGGATCGGTGACGGTTTTCCAGCCGACAGCCTCCTGTTTCCGCTTCGCGGTCTCGGCGAGCAGGCCGCGCTCCTGCGGGTTCAGCACGCCGGTCGGCTTGCCACCGCGCCCCTTCTGGAATTCCTTGATGGCGGTCACCATGCGCTCACTGACGTCGCCCGTGATCGCGCCGTTGTACTGGCCGACCCAGGCGAGATCCGACTGCAGCGCCAGCCGCTGCGCCTGTGCCATCGCATTCGCGGTATCGGCCGGGGTCTGCACCGCCGGCCGGACCGGCACGGTCGCGACGTGCTTCGGCTTGGCGCCCGCGGTCGATGGCGCCGTCATCTGCGCCTGGGCGGCGGGCCCCCATATCGCAGGTGTCATGGTCATGAACATCAATGTTGCCGTCAGCATCGATCTCATGGCAGGTCCCGGGGTCCATTGAAGTGGGCGCAATTAAGCACATCTGCTTTGTAGGCAACAACCGCGCCCGGGTTCAAGGGACCAGTGGATCTGCTTCGCCGGTTCGCTCCTCGCGACGACGGCGAAGGCAAGGATATGAAATGTCATGCTGAATTCCGAGGAACTCGAACGCTATGCCCGCCATATCGTGCTGCGCGAGGTCGGCGGGCCTGGCCAGGCCGCGTTGAAGGAGGCCTCCGTGCTGGTGATCGGCGCCGGCGGTCTCGGCGCGCCGGCGTTGATGTATCTCGCCGCCGCCGGCGTTGGCACGCTCGGCGTCGTCGATGACGACGTCGTATCGCTGTCCAACCTGCAGCGCCAGATCATCCACGCGACGCCCGACATCGGCATCCGCAAGGTCGACAGCGCCGCCGAGCGAATCCACAAGCTCAATCCCCATGTCGGCTTTGCGGCGCATGCCGTGCGGCTCGATGCGGGCAATGCGATGATGTTGATCGGGGGCTACGATCTGGTGCTCGACGGATCCGACAATTTCGCAACCCGCTACCTCGTCTCCGATGCGTGTTTCCTCGCCGCCAAGCCGCTGGTCACGGCGGCCTTGGGCATGTTCGACGGATCGCTGACCACGATTCGCGCCCACGAGACCAACGCGGAAGGCGAGTTCAATCCGACCTATCGGTGTCTGTTCCCCGAACCGCCGCCGCCGGGCACGGTGCCGGCCTGCGCCGAGGCCGGCGTGATGGGTGCGCTTGCCGGCGTCTTGGGATCGATGATGGCGCTGGAAGCAATCCGCGAAATCGTCGGCTTCGGCGAAGGGCTGGTGGGACGGCTGTTGATGGTCGACGCCCGCGCGATGCGGTTCGAAACATTGCGCTACGCGCGCGATCCGGCGAATCCGCTGAATGGCGATAGCCCGACGATTACCGATTTGAGCGGCCACACCAGTTAGCGTCGCCGAGCCGCGCCCCACCCCGACCCTCCGCGCATGGGTGTTCAGACCGGGGACAAGGTGGACAGGTGTTCGGAGACATCGCGGACACTTTCGGCTTGCGGGGAAGGGGGTGCCTCCGCGAACTCGCCTGCTAATTAAATCCCCTCACGCCCGCTTCTTCTCACTGTCCAGATGGGCCATCTGCTCGGCCGCGTAGCGTCCGCCGGCAGCGATGCCGGGCGGAAACGCCTTCGCGAGCGCAGCCAGATGCGCGGGCGTCAGTTTTACGTCGAGCGCGCCGAGCGCCTCGGTCAGGCGGTCGCGCCGCCGCGCGCCGACCAGCGGCACGATGTTTTTGCCCTGCGCCGCGACCCAGGCGATCGCCACCTGCGCCACCGATGCACCGACATCGTCGGCGATCGCGCGCAGCCGGTTGACCAGGCCGAGATTGGTGTCGAGGTTGTTGCCCTGGAAGCGCGGGCCGGTGTGGCGGTAATCCTGCGCGCCGGATCGGTCCTTCGACCAGTGCCCGCTGATCAGGCCGCGCGACAGCACGGCGTAAGCGGTGACGCCGATGCCAAGTTCGCGGCAGGTGGCCAGAATGTCGTTCTCGATCCCGCGCGCAATCAGCGAATATTCGATCTGCAGGTCGGCGATCGGATGCACGGCGTGGGCGCGGCGAATGGTGTCGGAGCCGACCTCCGAAAGCCCGATATGTCGGACAAAGCCGGCCTTCACCATCTCGGCGATGGCGCCGATCGTATCCTCGATCGGGACTGCAGGGTCGAGCCGCGCGGGGCGGTAGATGTCGATGTGATCGGCGCCGAGCCGCTGCAGCGAATAGCCGAGGAAATTTTTCACCGCGGCCGGACGGCAATCCATGCCGCCGAAACCGCGCGCGGGGTCGCGCATCCCGCCGAACTTGACGCTGATCTGAATATTGTCGCGGCTGCGGCCGCCGAGCGCTTCGCGAATCAGCAGTTCGTTGTGGCCCATGCCGTAGAAATCGCCGGTGTCGAGCAGCGTGATTCCTGCATCCAGCGCGGCGTGGATGGTGGCGATACTCTCGCTGCGGTCGGTGGGGCCATAGAAATCGGACATGCCCATGCAGCCGAGGCCGATGGCGGAGACGGTGGGGCCGGTGGCGCCGAGTTTGCGGTGTTCCATGATGGCTCTCCTCGAAAGGCGGCTACGGAGGACCCGCGCCGCAGTAACGAAGGTGATATGGACCGATCGCATTGAGGAGATAAGCTGGACAATACTAAACAGCTTGTTCATTATACCGCACAATGGAAGACTTCGATCTCCGCGATCTCGACGCTTTCGTCGCCGTGGCCCGCACCCGGAATTTCCGCCGGGCGGCGCAGGAGCAGCGTGTGTCGGCTTCGAGCCTGAGCCAGCGGCTGCGCGATATGGAGGAGCGGCTCGGCGTCCGCCTGATGAACCGCACCACCCGCAGCGTCGCGTTGACGGAAGCCGGCGAATTGCTGCTGGCCCGCGCCGGACCGGCCATGGCCGATGTCCGGGACGCGCTGGATCAGGTGCGGGGCCTGCGCGATGTGCCCTCGGGCCGCCTGCGCATCAACGCCCCGCCGCCGGCGGTCGATCTGGTGCTGGCGCCGATGGTTGCGCCATTTCTCCACGCCTATCCGCAAATAGATCTGGAGATCGTCAGCGACAGTTCGTTCGTCGATATCGTCGCTACCGGTTTTGATGCGGGCGTTCGCTACGGCGAGCACCTGGCGCAGGACATGATAGCAGTTTCATTAGGCCCTCCACAGCGCTACGCGGTGGTTGCGTCGCCGCAATATGTTGCGCAGCATGGCCGGCCGAAGCATCCAAAGGACTTGCTCGATCACGCCTGCATCCGCACCCGGTTCGGCAGCGGCGTCATGCTGGACTGGGAGTTCGAAAAGGCCGGTCGCGTGGTGAAGGTCGCACCGCCTGCGAGGATGATTGCGACCTATCTGGGCCTCGCCATGCGGGCGGTCCATGACGGCGTGGGTTTCTGGGCCACGTTCGAAGGTTACGTGCGGGAGGGCGTGCAATCCGGCGCGCTGGTCAGCGTGCTCGACGACTGGTGCGCGCCGTTTCCCGGCCCGTTCCTGTACTACCCAAGCCGCCGCCAGCCGCCACCCGCACTCGGCGCTTTTGTGAGTTTTGTCGCGGAATGGCGCAAGCAGGAGCGGCGGAAGGCGAAGGAGACTTGAGTCCTCACAGCATGCTCGGCAGCACGCGGTCCGGCGGCTTGTGGTTGTCGAGGAAGGTCTTGATGTTGATGATCACCTTCTCGCCCATCTCGACGCGTCCTTCGATGGTGGCCGAGCCCATATGCGGCAGCAGCGTGACCTTGCCGGCCTTGGCCAGACGTACCAGTTTCGGATTGACCGCGGGCTCGTTCTCGAAAACGTCGAGGCCGGCGCCGCCGATCTCGCCGGCTTCGATCAGCTTGATCAGGGTATCTTCGTCGATCACCTCGCCGCGCGCGGTGTTGACGATATAGGCCTCTTTCCGGATCAGCTTCAGCCGCCGCGCCGATAACAGATGGAACGTCGCCGGCGTGTGCGGGCAGTTCACCGAGATGATGTCCATCCGCGCCAGCATCTGGTCGAGGCTTTCCCAATAGGTCGCGCCGAGTTCATCGGCGATGCGCGGCGCGACGGGGCGGCGGTTGTGATAGTGGATCTGCAGCCCGAAGGCGTGGGCGCGGCGCGCCACGGCTTGGCCGATCCGGCCCATGCCGATGATGCCGAGCCGTTTTCCCCCGATACGATGGCCGAGCATCCAGGTCGGCGACCAGCCCGGCCAGTTCTTGCCCTCGGTCAGGATGGAGGCGCCCTCGATCAGCCGCCGCGGCACCGCCAGAATCAGCGCCATGGTCATGTCGGCGGTATCTTCGGTCAGGACCTTCGGCGTGTTGGTGACGGTGATGCCGCGCGCATGCGCTGCCACGACATCGATATTGTCGACGCCATTGCCGAAATTGGCGATCATCCGCAGCCTGCAGTCAGGCTGCTTGAGAATTTCTTCGGTGATCTCGTCGGTGACGGTCGGCACCAGGATATCGGCGGAGCGCACCGCTTCGGCAATCTGCTCCGGCGTCAGCGGCGTATCGTCGAGATTGAGCCTTGCGTCGAACAGTTCGCGCATCCGGGTTTCGATCGAGTCCGGCAGCTTGCGCGTGACGACAACGAGAGGCTTCTTCCTAACCGACATGTCCTGCTCTCATGAGGCTTTACGTTCGCCGTTGAGGCCTCATTAACCGGGTTGTTCGACACTGCGGCTGCCGCGTGCTCCCGGTGCTTCCCTGGGTTCCCCGATATTTCCCGCAAGGCTTTTCGGGAAAATCCGGGCTCGTCTTGTTCCTCGGTGTTCGGTCCTCTCTAGCAGAAGGCCGGGCCAAAACAAGAACCCCCGGGGAAATGACAAGCCGGGGCCGTCGGATGGGGTACAGGGGTTCTGAGGATGGCGTTGAGGCGTTTTTGTTCTGTATTGGTGCTCGCGGGCTGCCTGCTCGGCGCATCGGCAAGCACGGAGCTTTCGGCAAAGGATTCAGCACTCACCACCAGCGGTCTGCCGGTGCCGCGCTATGTCAGCCTCAAATCCGATCATGTGAATGTCAGGGCCGGTCCGACCAAGGACAATGATGTCGCCTGGGTCTATACCCGCTCGGGCCTGCCGGTTGAGATCACCGCCGAGTTCGAGAACTGGCGCCGGGTCCGCGATTCCGAAGGCGCCGAGGGCTGGGTCTATCACTCGCTGCTGTCGGGCCGCCGCACCGCCGTCGTCACCATGAAGACCAAGGACGAACTCGCGCCGCTGTACGATCGCGCCGATCGCACCAGCGCGGTCGCTGCCCGCCTCCAGGCTGGCGTCCTGGCCCAGGTCAAGAAATGCGCGTCTGGCTGGTGCCGCGTCACCGGCAACGGCTTCGATGGCTGGATCGAACAGCAGCGGCTGTGGGGCGTCTACGCGGATGAGAAGGTGGAGTGAGGTATACTCGCGCGTCATTGCCGGGCTAAAGCGCGAAGCGCGTCTTCATGCCAAGAGACCCGGCAATCCATCACTTTCGAAAAAAGCATTTGATGAAGATTGATGGATACGCGGGTCAAGCCCGCGTATGACAGCCCGCGAACTCAGCGCTTCTTGCGCAGCCGCACGACCATGTCGACCCGGGCGATCTCGTAGCCTTCGGGCACTTCCGGCATCCTCGACAGCACCAGATGCGGATCGGGAATGTCGACCAGTTCGTGATTGTTTTCGAGATAGAAGTGGTGATGCGTCGACACGTTGGTGTCGAAATAAGTCTTGGTGCCGTCAACGCTGACCTGGCGCAGCAAACCTGCATCGGTCAACTGGTTGAGCGTGTTGTAGACGGTGGCGAGGGACACGGGAACCTTGGCCAGCGTCGCTTCCTCATAGAGCATTTCCGCCGTGAGGTGACGGGCGCCCTTGCCGAACAGCAACCAGCCCAAAGCCATGCGCTGGCGTGTGGGACGCAGGCCCGCGGCCTGCAGCATTTCGTTGACGTCATGCCACGGGCAGCCGGTCAGCGCCGGCTGATGTCCTGCGGCGCGGGCGGCCGGATTGACAGCGTCATCATCCGAAATCATCGAAGCGTCGTCGTTCATTTCCACGTCCGGAACCCGCACTCTTTACGATCTGAGCATTATCTCAAGGCAATATAAGAAGGAAATCCGTCAGATGCAAGTTTTTCGCAACTAGAACAAACGCAAGGGTTAAGCGGAACCAAGGGCGGGACGCGGCAATTTACCCCGTGTGGGCGCTTTGACGGCTGTGGCGGCTATGATAGAGAGCGCGCGGACCCGCTATGCAAATTTAGCAAGGCGAGAGCCGGCTGCCGCAAGGGGTGTCCTGACTTGCGGTATCAGCGCCAACCAACAGCAATTGGTGCGCGCCCAAGGCGAAAATGGATCCGTTTCGCTCGACAACGCTTCACCGGGATTTTGAAAGAGGCTGAACACCATGCTGGATCGGCGCGGCGGTTATGAATATGAGGATCTGCTGGCGTGCGCCCGCGGGGAAATGTTTGGCCCGGGCAATGCACAATTGCCGCTGCCGCCGATGCTGATGTTCGACCGCATCAGCGAAATCTCCGAGACCGGCGGCGAATACGGCAAGGGCCTGGTCCGTGCCGAACTCGATGTGAAGCCGGACCTTTGGTTCTTCGGCTGCCATTTCAAGGGCGATCCGGTCATGCCGGGCTGCCTCGGCCTCGATGCGCTCTGGCAGATGGTCGGCTTCTATCTCGGCTGGACTGGCGGCGAGGGGCGCGGGCGGGCGCTGGGCCTCGGCGAGCTCAAGCTGGCCGGACAGGTGATGCCGAATGTGCGCAAGATCGTATACAACGTCGACATCAAACGCGTGATGCGTCTAAAGCTCGTGCTCGGCGTCGCCGACGGCTGGCTTTCGGCCGACGACGAGATTATTTACCGCGCGAAGGATTTGAAGGTGGGGCTGTTCAAGCAGGACGCCGCAGTGCAGCCGGGAACGTGAGCGACGTGCTCCGGCGCGAAGCAGCTTTCGGTTTGACCACAATCATCACACACGAACCTAACGACAGGGCGAGGCGATCATGAGGCGGGTTGTCATCACGGGGATGGGCATCGTCTCGTCCATCGGAAACAACACCCAGGAAGTGCTGGCGAGTCTGCACGAGGCGAAGTCCGGAATCACCCGCGCGGAAAAATACGCGGAGCTTGGTTTCCGCTCCCAGGTGCAGGGTGCGCCGACGCTCGATCCGTCAGGCGTCATCGACCGCCGCGCGATGCGCTTCCTCGGTGAGGGCGCCGCCTGGAATCACATCGCGATGGAGCAGGCGATCCAGGATTCCGGCCTCGAGCCGTCGGATGTTTCCAACATACGCACGGGCATCATCATGGGCTCCGGCGGGCCGTCCGCCCGCACCATCGTCGAAGCGGCCGATATCACCCGCACCAAGGGACCGAAGCGGGTCGGCCCGTTCGCGGTGCCGAAGGCGATGTCGTCGACGGCTTCGGCTACGCTCGCAACCTGGTTCAAGATCAAGGGCGTGAACTATTCGATCTCGTCGGCCTGCGCCACGTCGAACCATTGCATCGGCAATGCCTATGAGACGATCCAGATCGGCAAGCAGGATATCATCTTCGCCGGCGGCTGCGAGGAACTCGACTGGTCGCTGTCGGTGCTGTTCGACGCGATGGGCGCGATGTCCTCGAAATATAATGATACGCCGGCTACGGCGTCGCGGCCCTACGACGTCAGCCGCGACGGTTTTGTCATTGCCGGCGGCGCCGGAGTGGTGGTGCTGGAAGAGCTCGAACACGCCAAGGCGCGCGGCGCGCGGATTTACGCCGAGATCGTCGGCTACGGCGCCACTTCTGACGGCTACGACATGGTCGCGCCGTCGGGCGAAGGCGCCGAGCGCTGCATGAAGATGGCGCTGTCGACGGTGAATACCAAAATCGACTATATCAATCCGCATGCGACCTCGACGCCGGCGGGTGATCCGCCGGAAATCGAGGCGATCCGCAAGGTGTTCGGGACCGGCGAAAAGTGCCCGCCGATTTCGGCGACCAAGGCGCTCACCGGCCATTCGCTCGGCGCCACCGGCGTGCAGGAGGCGATCTATTCGCTCTTGATGATGAACAACGGCTTCATCTGCGAGAGCGCCCACATCACCGAACTCGATCCGGTGTTTGCCGACATGCCGATCGTGCGCAAGCGCATCGACAACGCGAAACTGGGAACCGTGCTCTCGAACTCCTTCGGCTTCGGGGGCACCAACGCCACGCTGGTGTTCAAGCGGATGGATGCCTGAGATTGCGCGAGAACGAATGTTCCAATTCACCGTCATGGCCGGGCTTGTCCCGGCCATCCACGTCTTGATCCACGGATGGTCCGAAAGACGTGGATGCCCGGCACAGGGCCGGGCATGACGAAAAAGAAAGCACGGCAACAATGAACGACCTGATGAAGGGCAAACGCGGGCTGATCATGGGCGTCGCCAATGATCATTCGATCGCCTGGGGCATCGCCAAGGCGCTCCACGCGCAGGGCGCGGACCTCGCCTTTACCTATCAGGGCGAGGCGCTGGGCAAGCGCGTCAAGCCATTGGCCCAGTCGCTCGGCGTCGACACGGTCCTGCCTTGTGATGTTGAAAACCTCGACAGCGTCGATCAGGTGTTTGCGGCGCTGCGCGAAAAATGGGGGCAGCTGGACTTCCTCGTCCACGCCATCGCCTTCTCCGACAAGAACGAGCTGAAGGGGCGCTACGCCGATACCACGCGCGAAAATTTTGCGCGGACCATGCTGATCTCCTGCTTTTCCTTCACCGAGCTTGCCAGGCGCGGGGCCGAACTGATGCCGGAATCCGGCGGCGCGATGATCACGCTGACCTTTGGCGGTTCGACCCGGGTGATGCCCAATTATAACGTGATGGGCGTTGCCAAGGCGGCGCTGGAAGCCTCGGTGCGCTACCTCGCGTCCGACTTCGGCTCGCGCGGCATCCGCATCAACGCGATTTCGGCCGGCCCGATCCGGACGCTCGCGGGCTCCGGCATCGGCGATGCGCGCGCGATGTTCGCCTTCATGCAAAAGCACTCGCCGCTCGGCCGCGGCGTGACGCTGGATGAACTCGGCGGCTCGGCGCTGTATCTGCTGTCCGATCTGTCGGGCGGCGTCACCGGCGAGATCCACTACGTCGATTCCGGCTACAACGTCATTTCGATGCCGCGCCCGGAAGATCTGAAGGCGGAGTAGCTGACCTCAGTCGTCATCCCCGCGAAAGCGGGGATCCAGTACGCCGCGGCTTCTCGATTGAATCACTGACATCTCTGGAATACTGGATCGCCCGGTCAAGGCCGGGCGATGACGGCGGTGGGTGCGGCCTCACCCCGCCGCAATCTCCTCCGCGCGCTGGAAGGCCGGACGCGCCACGCACCGCGCGATATAGGCATCGAATGATGGCCGCGACGGCACCATCTTGAACAGCCGCACCGCAAAATTCAGTCCCGAGCCGATCGCGATGTCGGCGGCCGAGAACCTGTCGCCGAGAATCCAGGGGCCTTTTTCCAGCGCGGCATCGAGCACGTCGAAAACCTGCGCGGCGCTGCCCCACGCCGCCGTACTTGCCGGTACCTCGATCTTGGTGAAAATCTGGATCAAGGCCGGCTCGATGCAGCCCGGCGAAAAGAACAGCCACTGCAGATATTTCGCACGCAGCGGGTCGGCTGCGTCAGGCGCGAGCTTCGTTTCCGGATAGCGGTCGGCAACATAGGCGCAGATCGCCGCAGCTTCGCCAAGCGTGGCCTCGCCGTCTTTCAGCGCCGGCACCTTGCCCATCGGATTGATGGCGAGATATTCCGGCTTCTTCTGCGCGCCGGTGGAAATGTCCGTCAGCACGCGTTCGTAAGGCTTTCCGGTTTCCTCCATCAGCCATAGCGCGGAGAACGAGCGCGAGCGTGGCGACCAGTAGAGCTGCATCATGATGGGGGCTCCTTGGTTGGTCTGTCGAAGGTCTATAAGGTGAGGGCGACAAGGTGCTGAGGCTGAGCGCCTGACTAAAGCGGGGCGGACACATCCGCAAGATGCTGCGCGCGCTTGTCTATCGCGGGGTGCCCGCTCTTTTCCACCGATAATATTTCATGACATTCCCGGTCATCGGCTCGACCGCTTCCTTCTCGAATACAAAACCCTCGCGCTCATACCAGCGCCACGCCTTTTCGTTCTCGCGCACGCAGCGCAGCCAGATTTCATCGGGCAGGTGCTGCCTCGTGAAAGCGAGTAGCCGTCGTCCGAGTTCCCGGCCCTGATATTCCGGCGCGACGAACAACTGGTCGAGATACATGTCGGGCAGGTGCAGCGCCAGCATCGCCGCAAGCGTGCCGTCGTCGTCGGCCACAAACAGGCTCCAGCCCTTTTCGACCTCGCGCGGAATCCGCGCGCGCAGTTGCGCCAGCAGAAAATCGCTGGCCTCCGCAAGCCCGGTCGAGACCCAGCTGTTCATCCAGACCCGCGCGATCTCGTCATATTCGTCTGACCGGGCGAGGCGGATGGTCGGCGGCGGCATTTCGTCGTCCTCGATGGCGGGGTGTTGTCACCCCACGAACATGGGGCGGATGCCCCTGACGAATCTGATATAGCCCCTGAGGGTTGCGGGGGAGGGGCGATTTGTCGATTGGTTGTTCGGTGCTCCGGCTTGGCGTCATGGGCTTCGCAGCCTGCGCCATGGCGGCTGGCGGCAGCGTGCCGGCCTCGGCGCAGTCAGCGGTCTGGGATAGCGCGATCTCGAACACGCACTGGTACGTGCCGGTGCCGCAGCTCCTGGCCTATGCGGCGCCGACAACCGGCTTTTCCAATCCGATCCCGATCGGCGATCAGACCCTGTGGTCGCTCGGGACCGCGACCAACGGATCCTTCACCGGGACCAGCAGCGCGCAGCTTGCCATCGGCCCGGCTGTTTCCACCAGCGATTCCACCATCCAGGGATTTGTCACGACCTCAGGCCAGATCACCATGGTGTTCACGCCGACCACCGGTGGGGTCGCGACCGTCGGCCTCGGACAGATGCGAAACATCAATGGTGTGACGCAGATGGAGATGCAGATGATCACCGGGCAAAGTCTGCTGGTCACGCATTGGGCCTATATGCTGCCTTACGATCCGGCGACCTTCACGCCGCCGCCGGCGGCGCCGGTTCCCGCCAATTCGGTGCCGGAATGGGCGTGGACCTCGGGCACGCGCTGGCGGATCGCCAGTCCATCCATGTTCGGCACCGCCACGCCGGGGCGCTTCGTCATCACCGATTACAAGAACGGATATTTCTGGGGCCGCGGCGCCGCCCCGACCGGAACCAGCGCCGGAAATTTCACGCTGCTCGGCTCCATCACGCCCGAGGGGCGCGTGCTGTTGAACACCCTGTCGAGCGGCAATCTGACGAGCCTTTATGGCGCGGCCACCGGCGACGCGTCCGGCGCGCAAATGCTCACCAGCACCTATGATCTCGCGGGCAATCCCACCGGCGCACTGGCCTACATGTCCCTGGTTCAGCCCTACGCCAACGTGCTTGCAGCCCAGAACAACCGCGCAGGCCTGGCTGCCGCGGATGTGCTTTACTGGATGGGTGGCACATCGCTTGGTTTCTTCGGCCCGATGGCGCCGGCATTCGCGGTCCTCGACAATTTGAACGGGGCAGCCCTGTCGAACGCCATCAGCCAGACCTTGCCCGTGCTCACCGGTGCCGCGTCGCAAGCGACCTATGCCACGCAGCGCGGCCTCCAGCAGGCCGTGGCCAGCCGGCTCGATGATTTCTATGGTATCGACTCCGGTGTCCGCGCAGAACGAAATGTCTGGCTCAAGCCGCTCGGTGGCACGGCCACGCAGAGTGGCTTTGACGGGGCTCAGGGATACCGCGCCTCCGGCGGCGGATTGGTCGCGGGCATTGACGCGGCGGTGGCGCCGCGCGCAACGCTCGGCGGTCTCTTTGCCTATTCGCATCAGGCGATCACCGGCAGCGAGGATGCGGTGCCCAATCGGCTGGGCATCGATTCGTATCAATTGGGTTTATATGGTGCCTACGCGCTCCGGCCGGACATCGAACTCAATTTCCAGCTGGATGGCGGCGTCAACGAGAACAGCGAAAACCGTTCGCTCTCGTTCATCAACAGCACGGCTCAAGCGAGCTATCGCAGCTATACCAGCCATGCCGGCCTTGCCGTCAAAAAGCTGATCCCGATCGAGGCTGGGCTGACATTGCTGCCGTCGCTGCGGCTGGATTACGGGCAGGTCCGCGCCGACGCTTACCGCGAAAGCGGTGCGGGCGGCTTGAGCCTCGATGTCGATTCACAATCGTACCGGGAACTGATGGTGACCGCAGGGCTGAAAGGTTTCTATCAGCTTGCCAGGCAGGTCTATGTCACCGCCGATGCCGGTGTCGGCTACAACACTCTGAACGACGGGCTGCGGATATCGGCGGCGTTTTCGGGCGGCGGTGACAGCTTTGTCACCAGCGGTCTCGGCCTCTCGCCCTGGCTCTATTCCGCCGGCGTCGGCCTGGTCGCCAAGCGAGGCGACAATCTCGATCTCAGCGTTCGATATGGCCTGCAGTCCACCCCCTCCGGCTTTCTCCAGCAGGCCGGATCGCTCGTTCTCAAGCTGAAGCTCTGAACGCAAGGAAAAACCGCCGGCTCTGCGGCGCATCGTGAAGCACGCTGCGCCGCGTCCGGGAGACGAACTCATCACACGCCGAGCGTACCCGCCTTCGCGGCCGCGTAGCGCTCCGCGATCTTGCTCCAGTTCACGGTATTCCACCACGCTTTGAGATAGTCGGCGCGTCGGTTCTGGTAGGTGAGATAGTAGGCGTGCTCCCAGACGTCGTTGCCAAATAAGGCGCGCTTGCCGTCCATGATCGGATTGTCCTGGTTCGGACGGGTTTCGATTGCCAGCTTGCCGCCTTTGGTGACCGTCACGAACACCCAGCCCGAGCCGAATTGACGTCCGCCCGCGGCGTTGAAGTCGTTTTGGAATTTCTCCATGCCACCGAGATCGCGGTCGATCGCGGCAAGAACCTCGCCTTCAGGCTTGCCGCCATTCGGGCCCATGATCTCCCAGAACATGGTATGGTTGGCGTGGCCGCCGAGGTTGTTGCGCACCGCGAATTTGATGTCGTCGTTCAGCGCGTTCAAATTGCCGAGGATGTCGGGCACAGCCGTCGCTGCGAGTTGCGGATTGGTCTTGGCGATGGTGTTGAGGTTGGCGACATAGGCGCCATGATGCCGGTCGTGGTGGATTTCCATGGTCCTGGCGTCGATGTGCGGCTCGAACGCATTGGTGGGGTAGGTCAGGGGCGGCACCACAAAAGGACCTGTTGCCGTGGGCGCGGGCGTGGCGGTTTGGGCGAATGCGATGCGCGGTGAAGCCGCCGCAGCCGCGATACCGGTTGCGGCAATCATCAGATTGCGCCGGGAAATGGATGACATCGTGGGATCTCCGTTAATAAGGATAAGCCTTACGCTCTGTTCCAGTGGTCGCGATGGCGGCGGCTAAGCGACGAAGAGCGCCGTGGCACAGTTATGCTATGCCGACTATTGGGCAAGGCGTATTCCGCAAATACGGGTGTGACCGCAGGGCGGTTTCGGCCGCGGCACTCACGACGCTGCGGCTGAACCGCGCACACCCGTCAGCGAAAATTGATTTCGCTCGGGGCCCGCGCAAACAAAAGGGCGGCTTAAAAGCCGCCCTTTCGCAATAATGTCAGCTTGCGCGAGGATTACTCGCCGGCGGCTTCGCGCGGCGAGTCTTCCGTCTTCTGCTTGGCCTCGAGGTCCTCACCGGTCTCCTGGTCGACCGCCTTCATCGACAGCCGCGTCTTGCCGCGGTCGTCGAAGCCGAGCAGCTTGACCTTGACCTTGTCGCCTTCCTTGACGACGTCGGAAGTCTTCTGCACTCGATTGGCCGCGAGCTGGCTGATATGGACGAGGCCGTCCTTGGCGCCGAAGAAGTTCACGAAGGCGCCGAACTCCATCACCTTGACCACGGTGCCGTCATAGATCTGGCCGAGCTCCGGATCGGAGGCGATCGACTTGATCCACTTGATCGCCGCCTTGATCGATTCGCCATCGGCGGAGGCGACCTTCACGGTGCCGTCGTCCTCGATATTGACCTTGGCGCCGGTCTTCTCGACGATCTCGCGGATCACCTTGCCGCCGGTGCCGATCACTTCGCGGATCTTGTCGGTGGCGATCTTGAAGGTCTCGTCGCCGAGTTCGGCGCGCGCGGCGGTGAGTGCCTTCGACATCTCGCCGAGGATGTGGATGCGCCCTTCCTTGGCCTGGCCGAGTGCGACCTTCATGATCTCCTCGGTAATGCCGGCGATCTTGATGTCCATCTGCAGCGAAGTGATGCCCTGATCGGTGCCGGCGACCTTGAAGTCCATGTCGCCGAGATGATCCTCATCGCCGAGGATGTCGGAAAGCACTGCGAAGCGTGAACCCTCCAGGATCAGGCCCATGGCGATACCAGCCGTCGGCCGCTTCAAGGGAACGCCCGCATCCATCAGCGAGAGCGAAGCGCCGCACACCGAAGCCATCGACGACGATCCGTTCGACTCGGTGATCTCCGAAACCACGCGCACCGTGTAGGGGAACTCATGATGTGGCGGCAGAACGGGATGGATCGCGCGCCAGGCGAGCTTGCCGTGGCCGATTTCACGCCGCTTGGTGCCGCCCATGCGTCCGGTTTCGCCGACCGAGTAGGGAGGGAAGTTGTAGTGCAGCAGGAACTGCTCCTTGTACGTCCCCGACAGCGAGTCGATGTACTGCTCGTCTTCGCCCGTGCCGAGCGTGGTCACGACCATCGCCTGGGTTTCACCGCGGGTGAAGAGCGCCGAGCCGTGGGCGCGGGGCAGCACTCCCACTTCGGCGATGATGCTGCGGACGGTCTTGGAATCGCGGCCGTCGATGCGCTTGCCGGTGTCGAGGATGTTCCAGCGAACGATCTTGGCTTCCAGTTCCTTGAACACGCCGGCAACGCGCAGCTTGTCGTATTTCGGCTCCTGGCCCTCCGGGAAGTAGTGTGCCATCACCTTTTCCTTGGCCTTGCCGACCGCGGCGTAGCGGTCCTGCTTGACCGGAATGGCGTAGGCCGAGCGCAGGTCAGTTTCGATCAGCCCGAGCATTTCCTTTTCCAGAACGCTCTCGTCGACGATCGCGACATCGCGGGGCTCCTTCGCGGCCTTCTCGGCAAGCTCGATGATCGCGTTGACCACCGGCTGGAAGTGCCGGTGTCCGAACATCACGGCACCGAGCATGATGTCTTCGTTGAGTTCTTTGGCTTCCGATTCCACCATCAGCACCGCGTCGGCGGTGCCGGCGACGACGAGGTCGAGCTGGGTTTCCACCATTTCGTCGAGCGTCGGGTTGAGCACGTATTCGTCGTTGATGAAGCCGACGCGCGCGGCGCCAATCGGGCCCTTGAAGGGGGCGCCGGAGAGGGTCAATGCCGCAGAGGAGGCAACCAGTGCCAGGATGTCGGGATCGTTCTCCATGTCATGCGACAGCACGGTGACGATGACCTGGGTTTCATTGCGCCAGCCGTCGACGAACAGCGGACGGATCGGACGGTCGATCAAACGGGAAACCAGCGTTTCCTTTTCGGTGGGACGTCCTTCGCGCTTGAAGTAGCCGCCGGGAATGCGGCCGGCAGCATAGGTCTTTTCGATGTAGTCGACGGTCAGCGGCAGGAAGTCGACGCCTTCCCGTGGCGTTTTAGCCGCGACGACGGTAGCGAGCACAACCGTTTCGCCATAGGTCGCCAGCACCGCGCCGTCGGCCTGACGGGCGATCTTTCCGGTTTCAAGCTTGAGGGGACGGCCACCCCAGTCGATCTCGACTGAATGAATATTGAACATGTAGGTCTTCTTTCATGGGTTCGCGAAAGAACGAAAACCCCAAAACACAAAGACCATGCGCAAGATTGCGAGACCCTGATCGCAACATGAGATCAGCGTCCGGCGATCCTGCCATGGTCTTTATACTTCGGATGGCGTCCATCCCTTCGGTAGTACGGGCATCATGCCCCGCCCAGCGGCCGGATTGCTGCTGGACGTCTAGGTGTGAGCATGACCGTTTTCGGAAAACCGGTGTGCACTTTTCCGGATCATGCTCTTGCGCATGATCGTCTCCGGAAATCGGAGTTTCAGATGATCATGCGAAAACGCGCGCAGGATTTGCGCGCGAACTCTCAACTCAACGACGAATGTTATGCTTTTCGAGCAACGCCTTGTAGCGCCCTTCGTCCTTCCGCTTGATGTAATCGAGCAGCGAACGGCGCGTCGCGACCATTTTCAAAAGACCCCGGCGCGAATGATTGTCCTTCACGTGGGATTTGAAGTGCCCGGTGAGGTTGTTGATGCGTTCCGACAGGATCGCAACCTGAACCTCGGGCGAGCCGGTGTCGCCGGCCTTGTTGGCATTCGTCTTGATGACTTCCGCTTTACGTTCGGCGGTAATCGACATCGTCAAACACTTCCATTGTTGCGAGCCGGACTGGCAGTCAGTCCGGTCAGGTTGAACACGCGCTTGGGGATGAGTTCGCCATTGCCAATTTCGGCAAGCGCCAGAAGCCGGCCTGCCACCGTGACATAGACTGTGCCGCTACTATTGGGCGCATCCCGTCCGCGCAACAAAACGGCCTGGCCCCTGTGGAGCCTTGCCGCATCAGCCCGTGTGACGGCCAGTGCCGGGATGTCGTCCAGCGCGGTCTCAACGGGCAAAAGCGCGTCGGCGAGGCTGCCCTCGCCAGACGCGGCTCTATCGCACAAAGCCTCCAACTGTTCCAGCGGAATCATGTCCTGTTCGGTAAACGGGCCGACCAGGGTCCGCCGCAGCGCGCAGATATGGCCGTAACAGCCGAGAATCCGTCCGATATCGCGGGCCAGCGCCCGCACATAGGTTCCCTTGCCGCATTCGGCCTCGAACACGGAATGGCTGCTATCTGGTTGTTCTACAAGGGATAAATGGTGAATCTCGACCGGCCGGGGCTTCAATTCGACGGTTTCGCCGTCGCGCGCCAGATCATAGGCCCGCTCGCCCTGGACCTTGATGGCGGAATATTGCGGCGGGATCTGCTCGATCGTACCGGTGAACTGCGGCAGCAGGTCCCGGATGGCCTCGGCAGAGGGCCTGAGCTCGCTGGTCTTTGTGATCCGTCCCTCGGTATCGTCGGTATCGCGCTCCTCGCCCCAGGCGACCGTGAAGCGATAGCGCTTGCGGCCGTCCATCACGAACGGAACCGTTTTGGTGGCTTCGCCGAGCGCAATCGGCAGGCCCCCGGAGGCAAGCGGGTCCAGCGTGCCGGCGTGTCCCGCGCGCTTGGCCTGAAACAGCCGCTTCACCACTGCGACCGCCTGCGTCGAGGTCATGCCGATCGGCTTGTCGAGCACGACCCAGCCGTGGACGTCGCGCTTGTCGCGGCGCGGCTGGTTATTCTGGCGCTGTTTGCCGTGCTGTTTTCCCTGGCGCGGATCGTTGTTGGTGCGCCGCGCGTCGTCACCGCGCAGATCCGGAAAATTATTTTTTTCAGCGTCGTTCGATTCGGCATTTTTCGAATCGATTACGCTGTTTGCGGTGGTCACGATCATCATTCTTCGTCCGAATCGGATGCAAGGTCTCTTTGCACCGCAGGTGTTCGCAGTAATTTCTCTATTCGTTCCGCTTCATCGAATCGGTCGTCGACGCGGAAGCGAAGATCAGGCGCAAATTTTAGGTTAACGCGCCGCGCGACCTCGCCGCGCAAAAACTTCTTGTTGCGTTCGAGCGCCGCAATCACGATGTCGGTGTCACGTCCGCCGAGCGGCATCACATAGATCGTCGCGAGCTTGAGGTCCGGCGACATCCGCACCTCGGGCACGGTGATGATGTGGCCTTCGAGGTCGGGGTCATGCACGCTGCCATTGACCAGAATATCCGCCACCGCATGGCGCACGGTCTCGCCGACACGCAACTGCCGCTGCGAGCCGCCGGGGGCGGAATCTTTTTTGTGATGGCGGGGCATTGTCGTCTTTCAAAGTCGTCATGCCCGCGCTTGTCGCGGGCATCCACGTCTTTCCTGTTGAATTAGCCAAGACTTGTCAGCCAAGACTTGTTAGCCAAAGACGTGGATGGCCGGAACAAGTCCGGCCATGACGCCGCATTTTCAGTTAATAGAAATCCAGCCGCTTCGTAAGATTTGGACTTACAGAGAGCGCTGGATCGTCTCCACGCGATAACACTCGATAATGTCGCCGACCCGCATGTCGCCGTAATTCTCGAACGCCATGCCGCATTCCTGGCCGGACTGCACTTCCTTCACTTCGTCCTTGAACCGCTTCAGCGTCGACAGCTTGCCTTCGTGCACGACGACATTGTCTCTGATGAGGCGGACATTGGCGCCGCGTTCCACGGTGCCGTCGGTGACGCGGCAGCCCGCGACCTTGCCGACCTTGGAGATGTTGAACACTTCCAGGATCTGGGCATTGCCGAGCATCGTCTCGCGCAGCGTCGGCGCCAAGAGGCCGGACATCGCCTTCTTCACGTCGTCGACGAGGTCGTAGATGATGTTGTAGTAGCGGATCTCGATGCCGTTGCGCTTGGCCGCGGCGGCCGCTTCCTTGTGGGCGCGGACGTTGAAGCCGATGATGGCGGCGTTGAAGCCTTCCGCCAGCGTGACGTCGGATTCCGAGATGCCGCCGACGCCCGCATGCAGCACGCGCGCGGCGACTTCGTCGGTGCCGAGCTTTTCCAGCGAGCCGAGAATAGCTTCCAGCGATCCCTGCACATCGGCCTTGATGATCAGCGGGAAATCCTTGCGGCCCGATGTCTTGAGCTGCGACATCATCTGCTCGAGCGAGCCGCGCATGCCGGAGATAGAGGCAGCCGCGTTCTCGCGCTTCTGGTGGGCGCGGTAGCTCGTCACCTGGCGGGCGCGGGCTTCGTTCTCGACCACCGCGAGGCGGTCGCCGGCTTCCGGCGGACCGTTGAAGCCGAGCACCTCGACCGGCACCGACGGACCGGCTTCGTCGATGGTTTCGCCCTGATCGTTGATAAGGGCGCGCACACGGCCCATCTCGGCGCCGGCGACGATGATGTCACCGACCCGCAGCGTGCCGCGCTGTACCAGCACGGTCGCCACCGGACCGCGGCCGCGGTCGAGCTTGGCTTCGATCACGGTGCCCTCGGCGGGACGTTCCGCATTGGTCTTGAGGTCGAGCAATTCGGCCTGCAGCGCGATCATTTCCAAGAGCTTGTCGAGGTTGGTCTTGTTCTTGGCGGAAACCTCGACGTCGACGACGTCGCCGCCCATCGATTCGACCTGCACTTCGTACTGCAGCAGCTCGGTGCGCACGCGCTCCGGCCTGGCGTCAGGTTTGTCGATCTTGTTGATGGCGATGATCATCGGGACCTTCGCCGCCTTGGCGTGATTGATCGCCTCGACCGTCTGCGGCATGACGCCGTCATCGGCCGCGACCACGAGAATCACGATGTCCGTCACCTTGGCGCCGCGCGCCCGCATCGCGGTGAACGCGGCGTGGCCGGGGGTGTCGATGAAGGTGATCTTCTTGCCGCTTTCCGGCGAGGTCACCTGATAGGCGCCGATATGCTGGGTGATGCCGCCGGCTTCGCCGGAGACCACGTTGGCATGGCGAAGCGCGTCGAGCAGCGAGGTCTTGCCGTGGTCGACGTGGCCCATCACGGTCACCACGGGCGAGCGCGGCTCGGTATCGGTCGAATCGTCGACGATATCGAACAGGCCTTCCTCGACGTCGGCTGCGGCGACGCGCTTGACGGTATGGCCCATTTCCTCGGCGATGAGCTGCGCGGTGTCGGCATCGATCACGTCGGTGATCTTGTGCATCGCGCCCTGCTTCATCAGCAGGCGGATCACGTCAACGGCGCGTTCGGACATCCGGTTGGCGAGTTCCTGGATATTGATGACCTCAGGGATAATCACTTCGCGGGTGAGCTTTTCCTTCGGTTCGTTCGAGGCATGTCCCTTCAGGCGCTGGGTGCGGCGGCGGAACGACGCGATCGAGCGCTCGCGCACGTCATCGGCATTGAGCGCGGTGACCAGCGTCAGGCGTCCGCGCTGCTTCTGTGGCGCGGGCTTGGCGGTCGGCTTCGGAGCTACCACGGGGCGCGCCGCGCCGCCGGGGCCACGACGAATCTGGCGCGGACCTTCATCTTCGTCGCTGGCATCGGCGGCAACACCGGGGGCGCGAGCGGCGGGGATCGGGGTCGCAGCGGGACGGGCCGGGGCGGCGGCCTTGGCTTCGGCTTCGCCGAAACGCTTTTTCGCTTCCTGCTCGGCCTTGCGCTTGGCTTCCTCGTCCTGGCGGTGGCGTTCTTCCTCGGCCTTGCGGCGGGCTTCGGCGATGCCCTGCTGGCGTGCCTGCACGGCGTCGGGCGCCGACACGTCGACATCGACGCCGGTCACCGTGTAGGTGTTGCTTGCCTGGGCCAGTGCGCCACCGCACAAGGAGAAAGCCGTCAGCAGGGCAATGAAGATCGTGGAAAACCAGCGGACTGGCGGCATTGCGGGGGTCCGGTTTTTGGCTATGTTCGCGGCCACCTATCTAGCACGAATGAGCCCGGCTTGAGCAAACAAGGCCACAACAGCCCACCCCTCACCTACAAGGACGCCGGCGTCGACATCGACGCGGGCGACGCATTGGTCGAGCACATCAAGCCGCTGGCGCGCAGCACCAATCGATCGGGCGTCATGGGCGGGCTGGGCGGCTTCGGCGGCCTCTTCGATCTCAAGGCGGCGGGATTCAAGGACCCGATCCTCGTCTCGGGCACCGATGGCGTGGGCACCAAGCTCAAGGTGGCGATCGAGGCCGGCATTCCCGACACGGTCGGCATCGACCTGGTGGCCATGTGCGTCAACGACATCGTGGTGCAAGGTGCCGAGCCGCTGTTCTTTCTCGACTACTACGCCAGCGGCAAGCTCGACGTCGAAGCCGGTCGCCGCGTCGTCGCCGGCATTGCCGAAGGGTGCCGGCGCGCGGGCTGTGCGCTGGTCGGCGGCGAAACGGCGGAGATGCCCGGCATGTATGCCGACGGCGACTATGACCTTGCCGGCTTCTCGGTTGGCGCTGCCGAGCGCGATGCCCTGCTGCCGCGGCCCGACATCGCGCCGGGCGACGTCGTGCTCGGCCTGGCGTCGAGCGGTGCA
>LNAP01004165.1_pt1 | contig 34535 bp, 24 predicted proteins | sample 602601 | NCBI WGS metagenome assembly LNAP01 (sample SAMN02440304, study PRJNA202911) | soil metagenome | biome: Subtropical and temperate rainforests or woodlands; isolation source: soil samples (1 kg each in a 20% v/v slurry with milli Q water) were... ...
TGCCGAAGTTCGTCCGCCATTACCCCCTTTCACCCGTGAATCGGCCATTGAAAAAGTTCGCCTGGCCGAAGACGGCTGGAACTCCCGGGACCCGGAGCGCGTGTCCCTGGCCTACACCCTGGACACCCAATGGCGCAACCGCGCCGAGTTCGCCCACAACCGCGAAGAAGCCAAAGGCTTCCTGACCCGCAAATGGGCCAAGGAGCTGAACTACCGGCTGATCAAGGAGCTCTGGGCCTTTACCGGCAACCGCATTGCCGTGCGTTATGCCTATGAATGGCACGATGATTCCGGCAACTGGTTCCGCTCCTACGGCAACGAAAACTGGGAGTTCAACGAGGACGGACTGATGGCCCGCCGCTTCGCCTGCATCAACGACATGCCGATCAAGGAAAGCGAGCGCAAGTTCCACTGGCCACTGGGGCGTCGGCCTGACGATCATCCAGGGCTGTCGGATCTTGGCCTGTAATTCAGTTTCACGCTAAACCCTGTGGGAGCGAGCCTGCTCGCGAAGAGGTCGTCAGATCCAGCATCAGTGTTGGCTGACAAACCGCTTTCGCGAGCAGGCTCGCTCCCACAATGGTGTTGTGTTGCGCAGGTGGTTAAGATGCTGCCCTTCCCCGCAGCCTCTTTCTGCACCCGCCGAATAAGCCGATCCCATGCCCTTCGAACTCAGCGTTGACCTCTCCACCCTGGCCATCCTGGCCCTTGTCGCTTTTGTTGCCGGTTTCATCGACGCCATCGCCGGTGGCGGTGGGCTGTTGACCACCCCGGCCCTGTTGACCGCCGGCCTGCCGCCGCACCTGGTGCTGGGCACCAACAAGCTCAGCTCGACCTTCGGCTCGGCCATTGCCAGTTTCACCTTCTACCGGCGCAAGCTGTTCCACCCCGCGCAATGGGTGCACGCCATCGTCGGTACACTGGTCGGCGCGCTGACCGGTGCCGTGGTCGCGCATTACCTGCCGGCGGAATGGCTGAACAAAATGCTGCCGGTGATCGTCTTCGCCTGTGGCGTGTATCTCTTGTTTGGCGGCACGCCGAAAGCGCCGTTGGACAGCGAGGCACCGATCAAGAAAAAGTGGCAGTCGACCCAAGGCTTCAGCCTCGGCTTCTATGACGGCGTGGCCGGTCCCGGCACGGGTGCGTTCTGGACCGTGAGCAGCCTGCTGCTCTACCCCATCGACCTGGTCAAGGCCAGCGGCGTGGCGCGCAGCATGAACTTCGTCAGCAACGCGGCAGCGCTGTCGATCTTCATCTTTTCCGGTCAGGTGGACTGGATCATCGGCCTGTGCATGGGCTCGTCGTTGATGGTCGGCGCGTTCTTCGGCGCCCGCACCGCCATCAGCGGCGGCGCGAAATTCATTCGCCCGGTGTTCATCACCGTGGTGCTGGGCCTGACCGTGCGCCTAGCCTGGCAGCACTGGTTCAGCGTGGCCTAAACGCCGGGCCACGTAGACGTCTATCAGGTAGCGGGCAATCGAGCGTGACGCCGGCAACGGCGGCAGCTCGTGCACGTTGAACCACTGGGCGTCCTCGATCTCGTCTTCCTGACAGACGATCTCGCCACCGGCATATTCGGCGTGAAAGCCGAGCATCATCGAGTGCGGGAACGGCCAGCACTGGCTGCCCATGTACTGGATGTTCCTGACCTCGATGCTCACCTCTTCGCGAACTTCGCGAATCAGGCAGTCCTCGGCCGATTCGCCCGGCTCGGCAAACCCGGCCAGGGTGCTGTAGACACCGCTGACAAAACGCGGTGAGCGCGCCAACAGCACTTCATCGCCTCGGGTCACCAGTACGATCATGCTCGGCGAAATCCGTGGGTAGCTGCGCAGATCGCACGGCTGACAATACATCGCCCGTTCGCGTGGCACCTGGGTCATGGCCTGACCGCAGTTACCGCAATAGCGGTGTTCACGAGCCCAGGTGCCGATCTGTGCGGCGTAACCGAGTACCTTGTAGAGCGTGTGATCGCCTTCGAGCATGAACGCCCGCAAGCCTTTCCAGTTGCAGCCCGGCACCTCGCTGTGACTGCGCAACTCCAGCAGATAGACCGGCTCGCCATCGAGATGACCGATGCCATGCTCGGCAAGAATCGACAGGTCCTGGCGCTTGAGCCATTCGCGAGCGAACAGTGCGCCGTTGTCATCGAACAGAAAGCCTTCGGGGCTGCGCGCGATAGCCCAGCCGCCGGGTTGATCGGTGTCCAGTACTGCGGTGGTCCAGCGAGGAATCATGGTTAATCAATCCAGAAATTCGGGTTTCTGTTTGCTCATATGGGCGGCCATGGCCACGCGCAGATCGGTGGATTGCAGCATGGCGGCGTTCCAGGTGGCGATGTATTCGAGGCCGTCATCGATGCGATGGTCGCGCATGTAGCTGATCATTTCCTTGGTGCCGGTGACGGCGATCGGCGACTTGCTGGCGATTGCGTAGGCAATGCCCATGACGCCGTCGAGCAGGCTGGCGTTGTCGCTGTAGACGCGATTGACCAGGCCCATGCCCCGCGCTTCGTCGGCGCCAAAGGTGCGACCAGTGTAAGCCAGTTCGCGCAGCATGCCGTCACCGATGATCCGCGGCAAGCGTTGCAGCGTGCCAACGTCGGCGGCCATGCCGATGTCGATTTCCTTGATCGAAAACTGTGCGTCCTCGGCGGCATAACGCATGTCGCACGCGGCAATCAGGTCGATGGCGCCCCCCAGGCAGTAACCCTGAATGGCCGCAAGCACCGGTTTGCGGCAATTATCGACTGCATTGAACGACGCTTGCAGGGTGAGGATCTTGCGCCGCAACAGGCGCGCGTTGCGCCCGACGTCCTTGCCCAGCTCATTGGCCACGCCGGCGAGCATCATCAGGTCGATCCCCGAGGAGAAATGCTTGCCTGCCCCGCTGAGGACCACCACGCGCACTTCATCGGTGTCGTCGATCCACTGGAAGATCTCGACGATCTCGCTCCAGAACGCCGCGTTCATCGAGTTGATCTTCTCCGGCGTGGGCGATTTTATCGACCAGCTCGACGTTGAACGCGCTGTATTGAGACATGCCAATGATCCTTTTGCGGGCAAAAATGAGGCCCGAACTATAACAAGGCATCAAGGTGGGCAGTAAGGCAGCGGTTCGGCCAAATGCGGGACTCACACCAGCGCACCAGAACAGTGCACTACTAATGAATCGTGTCGCACATTTATATGACTGCCCAGTGACTTTTTGAGGCTAAAACGCAAAAAAACATGCACTTCGTCGGGGCGTTTGCACCTCGAACAGGCACGTCCGTACCGCTACAAACCGATTGTCGAACAATTTTGCCATCTGCCCTTTACCGCTCTAAGTTCTGGCCTAGACTCATTTTCTCGTGGCGAAACCGGTCGGTCACAAAATGGAAAAATAGTCGAAACTTTTTCCAATCCCGATCAGTCCTCTGACAAGAAGGTGCGTTGCGACTGGTGCAATCTTTGCAACGGCTGATTCAACCCTTTTGCGTCGACGCATTGGGCAGCGCTTGCTCACTGATGCGTAGCGCGTTTGCGCCGGCCACGGGAATTGGCCATGAAACACCGTTTGCCAGACCTGAGAATTAGATCAACAACACGGGAGATTCATATGATCAGTACGGCTTTGGAAATAAAGGGAGAGCGTGCTCATCAGATCGGCGAATCGAGCGCCGCAACTGCCGCAAACACCCAATCTGTCAGCGTTTCCGGCACCAGGACGCTGACCCCGGCAGCCAACCAGAATCCCAACCGTAAAAAAGTCTTGTTCGTCACCTCTGAAATTGCCGACCTGGTGAAAACCGGTGGTCTGGGCGACGTTTCCGCGGCGCTGCCAAGGGCCATGGCCCACCTGCACGATGTACGAGTGTTGATCCCCGGTTACACGCAGGTGCTGCACAGCGAGAACCCCATTCATATCATCGGCGAACTGGGCGGTCATGCTGCGTTGCCACCGTGCAAGATCGGGCGCATGGACATGCCCGACGGTCTGGTCATTTACGTACTGATTTGCCCCGAACTCTACGAGCGCGAAGGTTCGCCCTACGGCGCCAACAACGGCCGCGACTGGCCGGACAACCATATCCGTTTCGCCCGCCTGGGCCTGGCGTGCCGCCAACCTCGCGCAGATCCATTGGTGCCCGGACCTGGTGCACGCCCACGACTGGCCGGCCGGCCTGGCCCCGGCCTACATGCACTGGCGTGGGCAGCGCACGCCGACGCTGTTCACCATTCACAACCTGGCCTATCAAGGCGTGACCAGCCTGGGCTCGTGCCCCGAACTGGGCATTCCCCATCACGCGCTGCAACAGGAAGGCATGGAGTTCTACGGCAAGATGTCGTTCCTCAAGGCCGGCATGGCCTATTCGAGCCACATCACCACCGTCAGCGCGACCTACGCCCAGGAAATCACCACCCCGGATTTCGGCTGCGGCCTGGACGGTTTCCTCGCCGCCAAGACCCAGCAAGGCCTGCTCAGCGGGATTCCCAACGGCATCGATGAAAGCTGGGATGCGGCCACCGATCCGCACCTGTTCTGCCCGTTCAGCATCGGCGACTGGGATGGCAAGGCGGTGAACGCTGCCCATGTCCGCGAGCTGTTCGGCCTGCAAGACTCCGAAGGGCCGCTGTTCGCCGTGGTTTCGCGCCTGGTCTACCAGAAAGGCCTGGACCTGACCGAAGCGGTCTCCGAATACATCGTCAAATCCGGCGGCCAGATCGCGATCATCGGCCGTGGCGAGCCGGAAGAGGAACAGTCGATGCGCGAACTGGCCCTGCGTTTCCCCGGGCAGATCGGCGTACGCATCGGCTTCAATGAAACCGACGCCCGGCGCATGTTCGCCGGCAGCGACTTCCTGCTGATGCCTTCGCGTTACGAGCCATGCGGCCTGAGCCAGATGTACGCCCAGCGATTCGGTTCGTTGCCGGTGGCGCGCAACACCGGTGGCCTGGCCGACACCATCGAAAACGGCGTGACCGGATTCCTGTTCGATGAATCCACGGTGCAAAGCTACCAGGACGCCCTGAGCCGCGCGTTCAAGGTGTTCGCCTTTCCCGACCTGCTCCACGCCATGCGCTGCCGGGCCATGGCGGCACCGTTCAACTGGTGCAAGGCGGTTGAACCCTACGCCGAGCTCTACGAACAGCTTGTGGCGAAGGCATTGGGGAAATCGCACAAACAGTAAGAGGCTTTCAAGATGCCGTTACGGACCCTTGAGACCTGGCCCCACGGCGCAATCATGCTGGACGCAGAGCACACGCGATTCGCGTTGTGGGCGCCAGATGCGTTCTACGTCAGTGTCGAACTGGAAAATGGACAGTCCTTGCCGTTGCTGCCCCAGGCCGACGGCTGGTTCGTGAGCAACATCCGATGCACGGCGGGCACGCGTTACCGCTACAGCATCGACGGCGAACTGGAAGTGCCCGACCCGGCCTCCCGCGCTCAGGCCGGCGATATCGACCGGCACAGTGTGGTGGTCGATCCGCTGGTCTATGCCTGGCAACACAGTGCCTGGCAGGGACGGCCATGGAACGAAGCGGTGATCTACGAACTGCATGTCGGTGCGCTCGGCGGCTTCAGCGCCGTCGAGCAGCATCTGGCGCGGCTGGTCGAACTGGGGGTCACCGCGATCGAACTGATGCCCATCGCGCAGTTTCCCGGTGAGCGCAATTGGGGCTATGACGGCGTCCTGCCCTACGCGCCCCAGGCGTCATACGGCTCCCCCGAGCAACTCAAGCACTTGATCGACACCGCCCACGGCCATGGCCTGGCGGTGATTCTCGACGTGGTCTACAACCACTTCGGCCCGGATGGCAATTACCTGCATCGTTATGCCAAGGGCTTTTTTCGCGAAGACAAACACACGCCGTGGGGCGCGGCCATCGACTTTCGCCGTCGCGAAGTACGGGACTTCTTCATTGAAAACGCCTTGATGTGGCTGCTGGAATATCGTTTAGACGGTTTGCGCCTGGACGCGGTGCACGCCATCGAAGACCCGGATTTCCTCCAGGAACTGGCACGACGGGTGCGCCAGCAGACGGGGCCGGCGCGGCATGTGTGGTTGATGGTGGAGAACGAACACAACCAGACCAGCCTGCTCGAACAGGGTTACGACGCGCAGTGGAACGATGACGGCCACAACGCTCTGCATGTGTTGCTGACCGGGGAAGCCGACGCCTATTACGCCGATTACGCGCAAAACCCCACCGAACAACTGGCGCGCTGCCTGAGCCAGGGTTTCGTGTTTCAGGGCCATCTCAACCGCCATGGTGTGGCGCGGGGTGAACCCAGCGGGCATCTGCCGCCCAGTGCATTCATCCTGTTTTTGCAGAACCATGACCAGATCGGCAACCGGGCCTTCGGCGAGCGCCTGCATCAACTCGCCCACCCGCAAGCGCTGCGGGCCGCCACGGTGCTGCTGCTGTTATCGCCGATGATTCCGTTGCTGTTCATGGGCGACGAATTTGCGGTCGAGCAGCCCTTCCTGTTTTTCACCAGCCATCATGGTGAATTGGCCAAGCAGGTTCGCGACGGCCGGCGCAGCGAGTTCGCGGCGTTCAGCGCCTTTGCCGACCCGATCCTGCGCGAACACATTCCGGACCCGAATGATCCGCAGACGTTTGCAGCGTCCCGCCCGGTCCTGCCATCGACCGGCCATTGCGAGATGCACGACCTGTATTGCCGCCTGTTGCAGATCCGTCACCGGCACATCATCCCGCGCCTGCCAGGCGTCCAGGCACTGGGAACCGATGTGCTGGGCGAAGGCGCGGTCAGTGCATCCTGGCGCTTGGGCGATGGCAGCCAGCTGCGCATTGACCTGAACCTCAGCGCCAGGCCTGTAGCCCATACCTCACAGACCGATGCCATGCGCTTGTTCGAATACCCGCCACAGAACCCCGTCCTGCCGGCTGCAAACACTCTTGCCCCGTATTGCGCGCTCGTCAGCCTCGCCGCCGCAGTCCCCTTTGCTACCTCGTTTGGAGAGCGTCCATGAGTGATGCGCAACTGGAAATCCTGGCCAGCCGTGCCGGCCTCGCCGTCGACTGGATCGACGCCAACAAAGTCGCGCCGTCCGTGTTGCGCAACGTGCTGGCCGGCCTGGGTCACCCGGCCGGCAGTGCCCAGGAAATCGACGCCAGCCTGCTGGAACTGCAAGAGGCGCAACAGACCCATCACTTGCCGCCATTGATCACCGCCGATGCGGGGATGGGCCTGGACCTGGCGCGCTTTTTCGAGCCCGGGACCCCTTGCGAAATCCACCTGGAGGACGGTTCGCGGCTCAACCTGAAACTGGACGCCAACGCAGTGCTGCCGGGGCTGGTGCCGGTCGGCTATCAACAGATCAGCATGGACGGACAAAGCTTCACTCTCGCCGTGGCCCCCGCCCGTTGCTACAGCGTGGCCGATGCCGTGGACAACCCGATCCCCCGAGCCTGGGGCCTGAGCGTGCAGTTGTATGGACTGCGCCGCCCCGGCGACGGCGGGCTTGGTGACACCCAGGCGCTGGAGGACCTCGCCCGGGTAGCCGGCGAGCGTGGTGCCGAGGCGCTGGCGATCAGCCCGCTGCATGCGATGTTTTCCAGTGACACCCAACGCTACAGCCCGTATTCGCCGTCCAGCCGTTTGTTTCTCAACAGCCTTTACTGCGCCCCCGGCACCATTCTCGGCGAACGCGCACTGCGTACCGCCATCGATGCAACCGGGCTGGCCATTGAACTCAAGGCGCTGGAAGAGCGTCCGCTGATTGACTGGCCGGCCGCGGCCGAAGCCAAGCATCGGCTGTTGCAGTCGCTGTACGAAGGTTTCGTCCAGGGTGAACACCCCTTGCACGAAGACTTCAGTAGCTTTCGTCATGCCGCTGGCGAAGCGTTGGAAAACCACTGCCGCTTCGAAGCCATCCAGGAGGCACGCGCCGCCCGGGGTGAACACCTCGACTGGCGGCAGTGGCCCGAACCCTGGCGCAACCCGCGCAGCGCTGAACTGGCGGCATTCGCCGAAGAGAATGCCGGGCGCATCGGCTTCTTCGCCTTCTGTCAGTGGCTGATCACTCGCTGCCTGGAGCGCGCGCAAACCGCCGCCCGCGCCAGCGGCATGAGTATCGGCCTGATCGCCGACCTGGCCGTTGGCGCCGATGGCGGCGGCAGCCAGGCCTGGAGCCGTCAGGACGAACTGCTCGCGTCCCTCACCGTCGGCGCGCCACCGGATATTCTCAACCGCACCGGCCAGGGCTGGGGGATTTCCGCGTTCTCCCCTGAAGGACTGGTGCGCAATGGTTTCCGGGCCTTCATCGAAATGTTGCGGGCCAACTTCGCCCACTGCGGCGGCTTGCGCATCGATCACGTCATGGGCTTGCAGCGTCTGTGGGTAATCCCCAACGGTTCGCCGCCAGCCGACGGCGCTTACCTGTACTACCCGGTGGACGATCTGCTGCGTTTGCTGACCCTGGAATCCCATCGTCACCAGGCCATCGTCCTCGGCGAAGACCTCGGCACCGTACCGGACGGCCTGCGGGAAAAACTCATCGCCCGTTCGATGCTGGGCATGCGGGTACTACTGTTCGAACAGGACAACACGCACTTCAAGCCGATCCTCGACTGGCCCGACAACGCGCTGGCCACCACCAGCACCCATGACCTGCCGACCCTCAACGGCTGGTGGCACGGTCGCGATATCGACTGGAATGCCCGGCTCGGCATGGTCGATGCCAGCGGTGAAATCGAATGGCGCCAGCACCGCGAACGCGAGCGCGAAGGCCTGCGCCGGGCGTTGAGCCAGGACCCGCAGAACTTTCGCGAAGAGTCCCACGAAACCGACCAGGTGCTCGATGCCAGCGTGCGCTTCCTCGGTCATACCCGGGCACCCTTGGTGCTGCTGCCACTGGAAGATGCCCTTGGCGTCGAACAGCAGGCCAACCTGCCCGGCACCACCGACACCCACCCCAACTGGTCGCGGCGCTTGCCCGGTTACAGCGAAGCCCTGCTCGACGGAGCCGATGCCGCACGACGCCTGGAACTGCTCGCCTGCGCGCGGCTCCAGGCGGCCGAGCGTGATCGATGACCCAAGTGCCGACCCGACCACTGCGCGCCACCTTGCGCCTGCAATTTCACAAAGGCTTCACGCTCGAAGATGCGGTGCCTCTGGTGCCGTATTTCGCCCGCCTCGGCATCAGCCATGTCTATGCCTCCCCGCTGTTGCGCGCCCGTGCCGGGTCGATGCATGGCTACGACGTGGTAGATCCGACCAGGGTCAATCCGGAACTGGGTGGTGAAGCGGCGCTGAACAGCCTGGTCAGCGCCCTGCATGGGCACAACATGGGGTTGATCCTCGACGTTGTCTCCAACCACATGGCGGTCGGCGGCAACGACAATCCCTGGTGGCTGGATTTGCTGGAGTGGGGACGCCTGAGTCCTTACGGAGAATTTTTCGACATCCAGTGGCACTCATCCGACCCGTTGATGGAAGGCCAGTTGCTCCTGCCGTTTCTGGGCAGCGACTACGGCGTCGCGTTGCAGGACGGCACCCTGCCCCTGCGATTCGATGCCTGGCATGGCACTTTCCATGTCGAGCACTACGAACACCGCTTTCCCATTTGCCCCTGCGATTACGGGGAACTGCTCAGGACCGATGCACCGCTCGATACGCAACAGGCCGAACAACTGAAAAACCTGGCCGATCGCTTCAGCACCCTGAGCTACCAGACCGACGCCCACAGCCTGGCCCAGCCATTGAAAGCAGAACTTCGCGATCTGGTCAGCGATCCGGCCCTTGCCCAAGCCATTGAGCAGCACCTGAACAACTACGTCTCACTGACCGCCGAAGGCTTCCAGCGTCTGCACAACCTGCTGGAACGCCAGAGCTATCGCCTTGCCAGTTGGCGCACCGCCGCCGATGACATCAACTGGCGGCGCTTCTTCGATATCAATGAGTTGGGCGGACTGCGCGTCGAGCGTCCCGCGGTGTTCGAAGCCACCCACGCGAAGATCTTCCAACTGGTGGCTCAAGGGCTGATCGACGGGTTGCGCATCGACCACATCGACGGCCTCGCCGACCCCCGGGGTTACTGCCGAAAACTGCGCCGCCGGGTCGACAGGCTGTCAGCGGGCCGCCACCTGCCCATCTATGTGGAAAAGATCCTCGGCGAAGGGGAAACCCTGCATCGTGACTGGTCGGTGGACGGCACCACCGGCTACGAATTCATGAACCAGTTGTCACTGTTGCAACAGGATCCACGGGGCGCACAGGCACTGGCCGAACTCTGGCATCGTCACAGCGAACGGCCCGCCGACTTTCGCCAGGAAGCTCAACTGGCCCGTCAACAAATCCTCGGTGGTTCCCTGGCCGGAGATTTCGAAAGCGTCGCCCAGGCTCTGCTGCAAGTGGCCCGCGACAACCTCATGACCCGCGACCTGACCCTCGGCGCCATTCGCCGGGCCTTGCAGGCGCTGATCGTGCATTTTCCGGTGTACCGCACCTACATAGGCCCCCTTGGCCGTTCAGCCCGGGACGACGCGTTTTTCCGCCAGGCCATGGACGGTGCCCGCCAAACCCTGGGCGAAGCGGACTGGCCGGTGCTCGACTGCCTGGCCGGCTGGCTCGGCGGTGAACCCTGGCGCTCGCGCCCGGCCGGGCGCGAACGCAAGCGTCTGAAGCACGCTTGCGTTCGTTTCCAGCAACTGACCTCGCCGGCGGCGGCGAAATCGGTGGAAGACACCGCGCTCTATCGATCGGCCGTCCTGCTCTCGCGCAATGACGTTGGCTTCAACACCGAACAGTTCAGCGCACCAGCCGCGGACTTTCATCAGGCCTGCATCGAGCGCCTCGACACCTTCCCGGACAATCTGCTGGCCAGCGCCACCCACGACCACAAGCGCGGCGAAGATTCACGAGCGCGGCTGGCGGTATTGAGCGAGCGCAGCGGCTGGTACGTCGACCAGATCGGCCTGTGGCGCGCCCTTGCCCGGCCCTTGCGCAACGACGATCAAATGCCATCGTCGGGCGATGAGTTGATTCTGTACCAGGCGATTCTCGGCAGCTGGCCGCTGGAGTTGGGGATCGATCATCCGCCGTCCCTCGAGGACTACGCAAAGCGTATCTGGCAGTGGCAACGCAAGGCCCTGCGCGAAGCCAAACTGCAAAGCAGCTGGAGCGCGCCCAATGACCCTTACGAGCAAGCGACAGAGGACTTCATCCAGCGCCTGTTGCTCAGCCCCGAAGGTGAGCTGTTGCGTACGGCCCTGGCCAAGGCTGCCCGTTCGATTGCCGCCCCCGGCGCACTCAATGGTTTGGCGCAAACCTTGCTGCGCATGACCGTGCCCGGCGTGCCTGATTTGTATCAGGGCAACGATTTCTGGGACTTCAGCCTGGTCGACCCGGACAACCGTCGCCCCGTGGATTACGCCAGCCGCCAGCAAGCGTTGCAGCAAGCGGTGGACCTGCCGGACTTGTTGCAGAACTGGCGTGACGGACGCATCAAGCAAACCTTGATTGCGCGCACCTTGAGCCTGCGCGCCGAGCATGCCGAGCTGTTTCGGCGTGGCACCTACCAGGCCCTGGAAGTGGTGGGCAGCGAGGCCCACCGAGTGCTGGGATTTGTCCGTGAACGGGAGGGGAAACGCGCCATTGTGATTGTGCCAATACGTTGTGCCGATCTGCTGGAAAACGGTGCCGAACCACAGGTCCACGCGCCGCGGTGGGGCGAAACCCGGGTCAAACTGCCGTTCGCCGTCCCTGACGAACATCTGCAGGGACTTTTTTCCGGCATCACAGTCACAAAACACAGGGAGCTGTTGATCAGCGCCGCGCTGGGGGACTTCCCGGTCAATCTCATTATTCAAACTACCCACACTTGAGTTCAGTTCAGGAGCATTGCAATGAGTACCGACGAAAAACGCATCCGCGAATTTGCCTATCAGATCTGGGAATCCGAAGGAAAACCCGAAGGCCAGGAAGCCCGCCACTGGGAGATGGCGTGCAAACTGGCGGAAGCCGAAGCCCTGGCCCCGAAAAAACCGACCAAGGCTGCCCCGAAAACCCCGGTCAGCAAAACGGCCAATGGCAAGGCTGGTGATGCCAAGGTCGCCGCGCCAAAAACCAAGGCCAAACCGGCGGCGGCTTCGAAGGTAATCCCGCCGGGGGAAAAAGCCGTCGCGAAAAAGCCCCGGGCTGCGCGAAAACCGCCAGCGGTTTGAATATGTCTTGAGGCCCCTTCGCGGGCAAGCCTGCGAAGAGGCCATCACTTCCAGCATTGATGTTGCCTGACACACCGTTTTCGTCGGAGCGCCGCCCGGAGCAAGCTCGCTCCTACAGGTAACCCCCGTTTACAGGAGTACCTATGACCAGTCCGAAGAAAGCCGCCGCGCCAGCCCCTCGTGCCGAAGCCACAAGAATCCGCGAAGGCCTGCCCTTTCCGCTGGGTGCCACCTGGGATGGACTGGGAGTCAACTTCGCCCTGTTTTCCGCCCACGCCACCAAGGTTGAACTATGCCTGTTCGACGACGCCGGCGAAGTGGAACTCGAACGCATCGAACTGCCCGAATACACCGACGAGATTTACCACGGCTACCTGCCCGACGCCCATCCGGGGTTGGTTTATGGCTATCGCGTCTACGGTCCGTACGACCCGGCAAACGGCCATCGCTTCAACCCCAACAAACTGCTGATCGACCCCTACGCCAAACAACTGGTGGGCAAGTTGAAATGGTCCGAAGCGCTGTTCGGCTACACCATCGGCCACCCCGACGCCGACCTCAGCTTCGATGAGCGGGACAGCGCGCCCTTCGTGCCCAAATGCAAGGTCATCGACCCGGCGCACACCTGGGGCCACGATCATCGTGTCAGCGTGCCGTGGGACAGGACGATCATCTATGAAACCCATGTGCGCGGCTTCAGCATGCGTCACCCTGCTGTCCCCGAAAATTTACGCGGCACCTTTGCCGGGTTGATGGTCGATGAAGTGGTCGAGCATATCCGCAAACTTGGTGTGTCGACCGTGGAGCTGTTGCCTATCCATGCGTTCGTCAACGACCAGCATTTGTTGCACAAGGGCATGACCAATTATTGGGGCTACAACAGCATTGCGTTCTTCGCCCCCGACCCGCGTTACCTGGCCAGTGGCAAGATTGCCGAATTCAAGGAAATGGTCGCGCACCTGCACGAAGCCAACCTGGAGGTGATCCTCGACGTGGTCTACAACCACACCGCCGAGGGCAACGAACAAGGCCCGACACTGTCCATGCGCGGCATCGACAATGCGTCCTACTACCGCCTGAAGCCGGATGACAAGCGCTTCTATATCAACGATTCCGGCACCGGCAACACCCTGGACCTGAGCCACCCGTGCGTGCTGCAAATGGTCACCGACTCTTTGCGCTACTGGGCCACGGAAATGCACGTGGACGGCTTTCGCTTCGACCTCGCAACCATCCTTGGGCGCTATCACGACGGTTTCGACGAGCGCCACAGTTTCCTGGTGGCCTGCCGCCAGGACCCGGTGCTGCGCCAGGTCAAACTGATCGCCGAGTCGTGGGACTGCGGCCCCGGCGGTTATCAGGTCGGCAATTTTCCGCCGGGCTGGGTCGAGTGGAACGACAAGTTCCGCGACACCGTGCGCGCCTTCTGGAAAGGCGACGACGGGCAACTGGCGGACTTTGCCAACCGCCTGACCGCTTCCGGCGAAATGTTCAACCAACGTGGTCGACGGCCTTACTCTTCGGTCAATTTCGTCACCGCCCACGACGGTTTCACCCTCAACGACCTGGTGTCGTACAACGACAAGCACAACGAAGCCAACGACGAAAACAATCAAGACGGCAGCAACAACAATCTGTCCTGGAACCACGGCGTCGAAGGCCCCACCGACGATCCCGACATCAACGCGCTGCGCCATCGGCAGATGCGCAATTTCTTTGCCACCCTGCTGCTGGCCCAAGGCACGCCGATGCTGGTGGCCGGCGACGAGTTCGCCCGCACCCAGGACGGCAACAACAATGCGTACTGCCAGGACAGCGAGATCGGCTGGGTCAACTGGGACCTCAGCGACGACGGCAAGACCCTGCTCAAGTTCGTCAAACGCCTGATCAAGTTGCGCCTGACCTACCCGGTCCTGCGCCGCGGGCGTTTCCTGGTGGGTAATTACAACGAGGACATCGGCGTCAAGGATGTGACCTGGCTGGCGCCGGACGGTACGGAAATGACCACCGAGCATTGGCACGATGCGCACAATCGATGCCTGGGCATGCTGCTCGATGGCCGCGCCCAGGAAACCGGCATTCGCCGCAAAGGCGTCGACGCGACATTGATGCTGGTGGTCAACGCACATCACGACATCGTCAATTTCCGGCTGCCTGAAGTGCCTGACGGCGGTTTCTGGACATGCATGATCGACACCAACCAACTGTCGATCCGCGGCCAGGAGCGCTTTGAGTTTGGCCACGAGTACTCGGTCACTGGCCGTTCGTTGCTGCTGTTCGAATTACAGCATGAGGATGAAGAGTAAAAGAGACGCCAGGTATTCATAGCCGTAAGGCCACAGGGCGGAAATATCACTCCAGATAACGTCGCGACGCGACGAATAGCGTTACATGAGCAATACTCGATTCGCGGCAATCCAGGGTTTGGCTTGTCGCGCCGCTATCCACCAGCCCTCACGGGTCTGCCGGGCTTGTCCCATGCACGACTGAAGGCGACGCAGAACAAGGACGTATCCACCATGAAACCCGTTTCCCTGAGCGAAGTCAGCCTGCCCTCACAGATCTGGAACAGCGCCCCGCAACTGGACAGCATTCCGGTCATCAACACCCAATCCCTGGTACCCACCGGCGCCCGCGCGGTGCTCATTGCCCCGCACCCCGGCGATGAAGTCGTGACCTGCGGCGGCCTGCTGCAATTGCTCAGTAGCCTGGGCCACCCGCTGCAATTGATCTCGATCACCGACGGCAGCGCCAGCCATCCGGGGTCACAGCAGTGGTCGGAAAAACGCCTAAGCGTATTTCGTCCCCAGGAAAGCGTGGAAGCCATGCGCCGACTCGGGTTGCCGATGCACAGCCTCAAGTGGATTCGTGGCGGGTTTACCGATAACGCGCTGGCGGAGCAGGAAGATCAGATCGCCCGATTCATCACGCGCTACCTGCGCCCAGGTGATGTGGTGTTCAGCACCTGGCGCCAGGACGGCAATGTCGACCACGACACGGTTGGCCGCGCGAGCGCCAGGGCGGCGGCCAATATCGGGGCCACCTACAACGACGTACCGTTCTGGGCCTGGCACTGGCCGGCACGGGACCGGGAGCTGATTCCCTGGCACCGTGCCCGCAAGGTGCGCCTCGATACCTGGACCGTCGCCCGCAAGAGTCACGCCACCCATGCCTACGCCAGCCAACTGGACGGCGAACCGGCCATCGGCCTCGCGCCGTTGCTGCCCCGGCCGCTGCTGGAGCGTATCCGTTTGCCTTATGAAATTGTATTGGTATGAAATCATCGATTATCGGTTCGGCGCAGCCCATCGGACTGAACTGCCTGTCGTCGCATCAGTCGCATACATAAGCAACCCCGAGTCAGAGGAGTGTAAGTGGCCAGTCATTCAAAACAGCAAGCAGCCGAATCGACCTCCTTGAACAGGCCACAGGCGATTCATCGGCTTCGCGTGCTGACGGTCAACACCCATAAGGGTTTTACCGCGCTCAACCGGCGCTTCATCCTTCCTGAATTGCGTGAAGCGGTGCGCAGTACGTCGGCAGACCTGGTGTTTCTGCAAGAAGTCGTCGGTGAGCACGACCGCCACTCCTCCCGCTACAACGATTGGCCACAAACCTCGCAGTATGAATTCCTCGCCGACAGCATGTGGAGCGACTTCGCCTATGGGCGCAATGCCGTCTATCCCGACGGTCACCATGGCAATGCCCTGCTGTCGAAATATCCGATCCGCGAGTATCGAAACCTGGATGTTTCCATTACCGGGCCGGAACGCCGTGGCTTGCTGCACTGTGTGCTGGACGTGCCAGGTCATCGCGAAGTGCATGCGATCTGCGTTCACCTCAGCCTGCTGGAAAGCCATCGTCAGCTGCAATTGCAGTTGCTCTGTCAGCTCCTCGAGTCCCTGCCGGATGATGCGCCGGTGATCATTGCCGGCGACTTCAATGACTGGCAGATGCAGGGCAATGCCACCCTTGTCCGCCGCGATTACTTGCACGAAGCCTTCGAACGCCACCTGGGTCGTCCTGCCAAAACCTACCCCGCGCGGTTTCCCTTGCTGCGCCTGGACCGTGTCTACCTGCGCAACGCCAGCAGCCATGAGCCACAAATACTGGGAAACAAGCCGTGGACGCACCTGTCCGACCATTTGCCTCTGGCGGTGGAAGTGCATCTCTGAATCACGGCCATCAGGCGTCTGCTCCTTTGAAACTGCCCCCCACCTGTTATTTCTGACAGTAGCCACATTCAAGCGGTGCCTGCTACGTTGGTGATGCCCTGCCGATGCCGTCAGGGGCAATCGGTCCTGGCCATTGCTGGCGACCAAAGGAACGGACGTTGACCCCATCGCGGAGGCAACCATGGAGTTTTCGACAGATCTGCCCAAATACCGTTTCAGCGCCTGCCTGTTCTCGATCTGGTTATGCGCTTACTGGCCCCAGGCTGCCGACGCCGCCTGCACACTAACCCCCACCGCCGGTAACGACAACTTCGTCTGCGACAGCGCCACCAGTGGGCCGTTGGCCGACTTGTCCGGTAATAACACCCTGACCTTCCCTGCCAACAGCACCGGCAGGATCAACGGCAATGTGACCTTCGGCGCTGGCGCCGATACTGTGAACATGGCTTCCGGCATCGTGGCCGGCGTCGTGGATCTGGGCGACGGGGCGGACAGTTTCACGATCAGCGCCGGGCAAGTCACCGGGGCGGTCAGCCAGGGCAATGGCATCGATCACTTCGTCATGTCGGGCGGCTCTATTCAGTCTCTGGCCCAAGGGGACGGCCGCGACACCTTCCTCATGACCGGTGGCACTATCGTCGGCGCATTCGAGGATGGCGACGTCGCCAGTATGACCGGCGGCATCATTGAACGCGTCGACATGAAACTCGATAACAATATTTTCGATATGTCCGGTGGGCAGATCCAACGCAATCTGGTGACTGGGTTAGGCACCGACATCGTCATCGTTTCCGGTGGCCGAATCGGCGGCAATATCAGTGTCAGCAACGGCAACGACAGCATCACGGTCACGGGCGGGGAAATCGTTGGCGAGATCCGCACCGGCAACGGCGATGACACCCTGGTCTGGGACGGCGGCGGGATCATCCGCTCGCCAGTCCTCCTGCAGGCGGGCGACGACCGCGCCGCCTTGCGCAATCTGACCGAAAGCACCCTCGCGACGACCCCGAGCTTCGATGGCGGTATCGGCAATGACCTGCTGACCTTCGATCACACCACCTCATCGGGCGCGGCCCGGTACGTCAACTGGGAAACCGTCCGACTGGACAGCCGCTCGCGCTTTGATCTGGATGGCAACTTTCAACTGGGAGACAGCACCAGCGGCACGGGCGTATTCAATATCGACGGCAGCAGTACGCTGACGTCGGTGCAGGGCAGCATCACGCCATTGACCGCGGGCCAGTTCGCCACCTTGAAAAACAGCGGGGTCATTGACCTCACTGGTGGTAACGCGCGCACCAATGACAGCCTGACGGTTGAAGGCAATTACGTGGGTAACGGCGGCCAGTTGCTGTTGCAAAGTGCCGTGGGCGATGACAGTTCTCCCAGCGACAAGCTGGTGGTCAACAACGGGACATTGACCGGCAGCACATTGATCAGCGTCACCAATATTGGCGGCGCGGGTGCCCTGACCCGGCAAAACGGTATCCAGTTGGTACAGGCCCAAGGCACGGCAGTCAGCGACAACACCGCGTTCGCCCTCAAAGCCCCGGTCTCGGTTGGCGCCTTCGATTACCACCTGTTCAAAGGCGGTATCACACCAGGTAGCGAAAACAGCTGGTATTTGCGTTCCTCTGTAGTGGCACCGCCAGTGGTTGCCGTCGCCAGCCCTGATCCCGCCTTGCCGCCGACGCTGGTGCCGATCGTGGCAGTGCCGGTGGCTGCACCAGTGGTTGTGGCCACAACGGCCGAAGGGGTAGCAACGGTCGAAGTCCCGGTGTTGCCAGCTGCCGTACCCGGCGCCGCACCAATCCCTCTGTATCGCGAGGCGGTACCAACCTGGTCGGTAGTGCCGCCAGCAGCAGCACAGTTGGGCCTTACCGCTTTGGGCACCTTCCATGACCGTCAGGGCGATCAGCGCCTGCTAACGCAAACCGGTGCGCTGAGTGCGGGTTGGGGCCGGGTCTACGGCAAGAACCTTGAGCAGACCTGGGCCGGCACCGTCACGCCAAGACTGGACGGCTCGCTCAATGGCTTTCAGGTCGGTAATGATCTGTTCGGTTCAGAGTTGGCGGGTGGGCAAACCCAGCGCAGCGGTTTTTTCATCGGCCATAGCCGCCTGCAAGGCGATGTCGACGGTTTCAATCAGGGTTTCGAAGGCAAGCGCTCCGGCAACGTCGAGTTGAAAGGCGACAGCCTTGGCGTTTACTGGACCCGGATCAATTCCGTCGGTGCGTATCTCGATACCGTGGCCATGTACACCTGGCTCAATGGCGACAACCGCTCCAAAAGTGGACTGAAGATCGACAATAACGGGAGAATAACGACGTTATCGGCAGAAGTCGGATACCCGATCCCGGTGACCGGTAACTGGGTGGTCGAACCCCAGGCCCAGGCGATTTATCAGAAGGTCAAACTCGACAGCCAGGACGACGGTATTTCCCATGTCTCGTTCGATTCCGACAGTGTGTGGACCGGCCGCGTCGGCGCACGCCTGAAGGGTCGCTACGAGGTCGGCGGGCGGCCGGTGGAACCCTATCTGCGGGCCAACATCTGGCACACCTTCACGGGTACCGATACGGTCACCTTTGACCATCTCGATCAAGTCGAAACCCAACAACGCACCTCGTCCGCCGACCTCGGTATCGGTATGGTGCTGAGCGTTGCGACCTGGGTCAGCATGTACGCCGGAGTCGACTACACCAGCAATATCGACAGCAACCAACAACGGAAAACAGTCGGTAACCTGGGGGTTCGGGTGGAGTGGTGATGAAAGGCAGCAACGCGGCTGTGGATCAGCCCTGCGGCCTTAACATCAACACCGCCAATGGCGGCAAATTCAGCACCAGCGACAACGCCTGGCCATGGCTCGGCGTTTCCTCGGCAACCGCCCCGCCACTGTTGCCGTAGTTGGAACCGGCATAGATGGACGAGTCGCTGTTGAGCACCTCGTTCCACTGCCCGGCAAACGGCACCCCGACGCGATAAGCCTCGCGTGGCACCGGCGTAAAGTTGGCCACCACCAGCACCGGTTTGCCGTCCTTGCTCCAGCGCAACCACGCATAAACGCTGTTGATCGCGTCATCGCCGATCAGCCATTGGAAACCCTGCGGCACGTCGTCCTGCTCATGCAGCGCCGGCTCTTCGCGGTACAAGCGGTTGAGGTCGGCCACCAGTTTCTGCACCCCTTGGTGCTCGGGGTATTGCAACAGGTACCAGTCCAATTGCTGGTCATGGTTCCACTCGCGCCACTGGCCGAACTCGCAGCCCATGAACAGCAGTTTCTTGCCCGGATGCGCCCACATGAAACTCAGGTAGGCCCGCAGGTTGGCGAATTTCTGCCAGCGGTCGCCGGGCATCTTGTCGATCAGCGAGTGTTTGCCGTGCACCACTTCATCGTGAGAGATCGGCAGGATGAAGCGCTCGGACCATGCATACACCAAGCCGAAACTCAGTTCGTTGTGGTGATGGGCTCGGTACACCGGGTCCTGCTGAATGTAATGCAGTGAGTCGTGCATCCAGCCCATGTTCCATTTGTAGGCGAAGCCCAAGCCACCCTGCTGCGTGCCCTGGCTAACACCGGGCCATGCGGTGGATTCCTCGGCGATCACCAGCGCACCGGGCGCTTCGAGGGCTACCACGTCATTGAGGTGACGCAGGAAGTCGATGGCTTCCAGGTTCTCCCGCCCGCCATGGCGGTTGGGCACCCACTCGCCGGCCTTGCGCGAGTAGTCGCGGTAGAGCATCGAGGCCACCGCATCGACCCGCAGGCCGTCGACATGGAAATGCTTGAGCCAGTGCAGCGCCGACGCCAGCATGTAACCATGCACTTCGGTGCGACCCAGGTTGTAGATCAGCGTGTCCCAGTCCTGATGGAACCCTTCCTGCGGGTTGCCGTACTCGTACAGCGCCGTGCCGTCGAACTGGGCCAGGCCGTGGGTATCGGTGGGGAAATGCGCCGGCACCCAATCGAGAATCACCCCCAGTTCGGCCTGGTGGCAGGCGTTGATGAACGCGGCGAACTGGTCCGGCGTGCCATAGCGCGCACTCGGCGCGAATTGCGACAGCAACTGATAACCCCACGATGCTCCATGATTGGCATCAGTTCGATGTGGGTGAAACCGAGGTCTTTGACATAGGGAATCAGCCGCTCGGTCAACTCGGGCCAGGTGTACTGGCGGGCCACTTCGCCCAGATCGTCCAGCTCGCATTGCCACGACCCGGCGTGCAATTCGTAGATCGACAACGGCGCCGTCACCCGCTGGCGGTCACCCCGGGACATCATCCAGTCCTGATCCTGCCAGTCGATGTTCAACGGTGAAGCGACTTTCGAGGCGGTGTCCGGTGGCAGGCTGGTGGCCAACGCCACGGGATCGGCCTTCAACGGCAGGATGCCGTGGGCGCCGAGAATCTCGTATTTGTAGGTGTCCCCGGCTTGCAGGCGCGGGATGAACAATTCCCAGACGCCTGTGGGGTGACGCAGGCGCATCGGGTGCCGGCGCCCGTCCCAGACGTTGAAATCACCGACCACCGACACCCGCCGGGCATTTGGCGCCCACACGGCGAAACGCACGCCGTCGATGCCGTCCACGGTTGTCAGTTGCGCGCCCAGGCACCCGCTGAGGTCGCGGTGATTGCCTTCGGCAAACAGATACAAATCCATTTCGCCCAACAACGGACCGAAGCTGTAAGGATCTTCTGCCGTTTGCTCGCCGCCGGCCCAACGGGTACGCAGCAGATACGCTTGCGCACGTTCGAAATGCCCGACAAACAATCCCGGCGTCTCTGTGGCTTCAAGTTGGCCGAGCTCTTGTCCGCAATCCCTGGCCAACACCTGCACACTCAAGGCACCCGGCAGATACGCGCGAATGAATTGCCCGCCAGCACCATCAGCGTGAGGGCCAAGAATCGCAAAAGGATCGATATGCTCGGCGCGCACCAAAGCGTCGATATCCCGCGCCTTGGGCAGCAGCGCTTCTTTGTGATGACCCTGTTCCTTGTTCGAGACACTCATGACTACTCTCCACCAAGATCGGAAAAGGGTTTAAGCCCACTCAATAATCCATATAAACCGGGCAACCAAGCGGGGCGATTTTCCGCCTCATAAGCCACTTCATACGCTGCCTTCTCCAGACCGAACAACGCCAGCGCGGCATCCTCGCCTTCGGGATCTTGCCATGCATGGGCAAGACTAGCTGCCGCCAGCCGATAAGCGTCGACAAATGCTTGCCGCGCCTCGCCCAAGTAGCGATCGGTGACCCGCAAGCGCGCGGCATCGGCCGCTGCGGTGTTATCGACGCTCTGCACGTTGATCGCCATCGCCGCCGCATAGTCGAAGGACCGCAGCACGCCGCTGACATCCTTGTACGGGCTGTGTTTGCCTCGTCGTTCATGCAATGGCCGGGCCGGTTCGCCTTCGAAGTCGATCAGGTAGGCATCGCCCTTGATCACCAGCACCTGCCCCAGGTGCAGGTCGCCGTGCACACGAATGCGCAAGCCGCCCGCGGTCTTTTTGCCCAACGCTTGTACATGGCCAAGGATGGTTTTCTTGTTGTCCAGTAGACGGCCGACCAGGGTCTGGTCCGCCGGGCCAAGTTGATTTTTATGCTGCTTGAGCAAGTTCAGCGCGTGCTCGATTTGCGCCGCGACATCCTTGGCCGAGGCCTGCGCCTCCTTCTGCGTAGTGACCTGGGGCGAGAAGTCCGGGTTGGCACTCGGCGCCGCCAGCACCTGGTGCATTTCCCCCAGACGCTGACCAAGCATAGCGGCGAAATCTTTCAGGTCGCCGAGCGCGTTGTAATGCTGTTGCTGCTCGGACACGGCGTCGGCCAGTTCATCACGAAGCGCCCGTTCGAGGTTGTTCTGGGTCCATTCCCAGGCGTCGCCCTGATTGCTCAGGTAGCCTTGGGCAATCATCAGCAAATTATCCTCACCCGCTCCGTCCCGGCGCACCACCGCCCCCAGCAATGGCGAGATATTGCTGAACCCGGCTTGCGTCAGGTACGCGCTCATTTCCAGCTCAGGGTGCACGCCGCAGGCGACCTTGCGGATCAGCTTCAGCACCAGGCTGTTGCCGATCACCACCGAGCTGTTGGACTGTTCGGCCGACAGGTAACGCACCGGCGACTCGGCATTGAGGCCGAGTTTTTCCAGTTCGGCGGTGGACTCGAAGCGAATGTCGCCATCGCTGGAGGCCAATACGGTGCCGGCCTGAATGCCCTGCAATATGGCATGCACAAAGGTGTCCAGACTGAAGGCATCGGTGATCAGGCCGACCTGGCGCCCACGCCGTACCCGCGATAATGCCAATTGCTGCGGCAAGGGAGTACCGACCTGATCTTCCGAGATAAAACCGAACGGCAACTGGTAGCGGCTGCTCTGGCCACCGCTGGTGACATTGATCTCGCTGAACAGCACCGGGTGCTGCGGATCGCCGAATCGCACGCCATAGGCCAGTTCGACCTGTTCGATGGCGGCGTCCTTACCCGCGAACCAGCGGCGGTTCTGCAACCAGTTGGGCAGGATGCTTTGCTCCAGCGTGGTGCGTGACGGTGCTTCGAGCAGTTCCTCCATGCGTTTTTTCAGCACCAGCGTGGTGAAGTCCGGCAGGCTCTGTGCGGGCTCCACGTGCCAGATCGGCATCTGGTTTTCCGCGGCGAGGCCGAACCAGTAGAAGCCGTAAGGCGCCAGCGTCAGGAGGAAGTTCAGCTGGCCGATGGGGGGGAATGCGTTACCCCCGAGCATCTCCACCGGCACCATGCCGACGTAGGCCGACAAATCAAGCTCGGCGGCCTGGGCGCTGCGCGACACGTTGGCCACGCACAGAATGACTTCGTGCTTGCCGTCCGCCCCGGTGTATTCACGGGTGTAGGCCAGAATCCGCCGGTTGCTCGGCGACAGCATCTTCAACGTACCACGCCCGAAGGCCTTGGATTGCTTGCGCACGGCGAGCATGCGCCGGGTCCAGTTCAATAGCGAATGCGGGTCGCCAGCCTGGGTTTCGACGTTGACCGACAGATAGCCATATTGCGGATCCATGATCGGCGGCAGCACCAGGCTTGCCGGGTCGGCGCGGGAGAAACCGCCGTTGCGGTCGATGGACCATTGCATGGGCGTGCGCACACCGTCGCGGTCGCCGAGGTAGATGTTGTCGCCCATGCCGATCTCATCGCCGTAATACAGGGTCGGCGTGCCAGGCATGGACAGCAGCAGGCTGTTGAGCAGCTCGACCCGACGGCGGTCGCGTTCCATCAGCGGCGCCAGGCGGCGGCGAATCCCCAGGTTGATCCGGGCGCGACGGTCGGCGGCGTAATAATTCCACAGGTAGTCGCGTTCCTTGTCGGTGACCATCTCCAGGGTCAGCTCATCGTGGTTGCGCAGGAAGATCGCCCATTGGCAGTTGGCGGGTATATCCGGGGTCTGGCGCAGAATGTCGGTAATCGGGAAACGATCTTCCTGGGCCAGCGCCATATACATGCGCGGCATCAACGGGAAGTGGAAGGCCATGTGGCATTCATCGCCGTTCAGGCCTTTCTTGTCGGTGTCGCCGAAGTACAACTGAGTATCCTCCGGCCACTGATTGGCCTCGGCCAGCAACATGCGGTCGGGGTAGTTGGCGTCGATTTCCGCACGGATCTTTTTCAGGACGTCGTGGGTTTCCGGCAAGTTCTCATTGTTGGTGCCGTCGCGCTCGATCAGGTAGGGAATCGCGTCCAGACGCAAGCCGTCGATGCCCATGTCGAGCCAGTAACGCATCACCGACAGCACCGCTTTCATGACTTGCGGGTTATCGAAGTTCAGGTCCGGTTGGTGGGAATAGAAACGATGCCAGAAGTATTGGCCGGCGACCGGGTCCCAGGTCCAGTTGGACTTCTCTGTATCGAGAAAGATGATGCGGGTGCCATCGTATTTTTGATCGTCATCGGACCACACATAGAAGTCCCGCGCCGCCGATCCGGGTTTGGCCTTGCGCGCCCGCTGGAACCACGGGTGCTGGTCGGAGGTGTGGTTGATGACCAGTTCGGTGATCACCCGCAGGCCGCGTTTGTGCGCTTCGGCAATGAAACGCCTGGCATCGGCCATGGTGCCGTAGTCGCTGTGTACGCCACGGTATTCGGCGATGTCGTAGCCGTCATCGCGCCGTGGCGAGGGATAGAACGGCAACAGCCAAATGGTGTTGACGCCCAGGTCGGCGATGTAATCGAGCTTGGCGATGAGGCCGGGAAAGTCGCCAATCCCGTCGTTGTTGGAGTCGAAATACGATTTGACGTGGACTTGATAGATCACCGCGTCCTTGTACCAGAGCGGGTCCTTGATGAACGTGGCTGCCTTGGGTTTCTTCGCCATTTGAAACTCCTGGTGAGTTCGAAAGTTCCGCCGGGCTGATCACACGAGTCAAACGTAATGAGATTTCTGTGGGAGCGAGCTTGCTCGCGATGACAATTGAACATTCAACAATGAGGCTGCCCACGAAATTGATATCGCGAGCAAGCTCGCTCCTACAGGTTCAGCGTCTAGGCAGTAATGCGCCAGATCCCGAACGGCTGGTACGCCGGGTCGATCCGCATGAACTGCTGCTTGCCATGCCAGGTCCAGCGATGACCATTCATCAAATCTTCGCCCTGGGTGCTGGCGTAGTCAGGCAAGCCCATGTCCCACAACGGCAACTCGAAGTTCGCTTCCTGCACGTTGTGCGGATCGAGACTGACCGCCACCAGAATGAAATTGCCTCCATCGGCGCTGCGCTTGCCGAAATACAGGATGTTGTCGTTCCAGGCGTTGTAGATCTTCAGGCCCAGATGCGTGTGCAACGCCGGGTTCTGCCGTCGGATGCGGTTGAGCTGGGCGATCTCGGCAATGATGTTGCCCGGCGCGTTGAAGTCCCGCGGGCGGATCTCATACTTCTCGGAATCAAGGTATTCCTCCTTACCCGGTACCGGTGCCGACTCGCACAACTCGAAACCCGAATACATGCCCCACAGGCCCGAGCCCATGGTCGCCAGCACGGCGCGAATGAGAAACCCGGGACGCCCGGATTCGTGGAGGAACGCCGGGTTTATGTCCGGTGTATTGACGAAGAAATTCGGCCGGTAGCATTCTCGCCACGGCGACTCGTTGAGTTCGGTGAAGTAGGTCGCCAGTTCGGCCTTGGTGTTGCGCCAGGTGAAATAGGTGTAGCTCTGGGAGTAACCGACCTTGCCCAGGCGCGCCATCATTGCCGGGGTGGTAAAGGCTTCGGCGAGGAAGATCACCTCGGGGTACAGCGCCCGTACATCGGCGATCAGCCATTGCCAGAACGGCAACGGTTTGGTGTGCGGATTATCGACGCGAAAGATCTTCACACCCTCCTCGACCCAGCCCACCACAATGTCGCGCAGTTCCAACCACAGACTCGGAATCGCCTCGGGGGCATAGAAGTCGACGTTGACGATGTCCTGGTATTTCTTCGGTGGGTTCTCGGCATATTTGATCGTGCCGTCCGGCCGCCAATTGAACCAACCGGGGTGTTGCTTGAGCCATGGATGGTCCTGGGAACACTGGATGGCAAAATCCAGGGCGATTTCCAGACCATGGGCCGCAGCAGCCGCGACCAGTCGGCGAAAGTCTTCGCGGGTACCCAATTGCGAGTGAATCGCCTCGTGCCCGCCTTCCTCGCTACCAATCGCATAGGGGCTGCCCGGATCATCGGGACCCGCCGTCAGCGAGTTGTTCGGGCCTTTGCGGTAGCTGCGACCGATCGGGTGGATCGGCGGGAAATACAGTACATCGAAACCCATGTCCTGGATCATCGCCAGCCGCGTATGCACGTCATTGAAGGTGCCATGGCGCGTCGGGCTGTCGGTGATCGAGCGCGGGAACAATTCATACCAACTGGCGAACTGCGCCAGTTCGCGTTCGACATCCACCGGGTACTCCGGGCTCAGGCTCAGATAGGCGCGATGATTGACGCGGGCCATGAGGTCGGCGCTACGCGGGTGCAAAAACAGTGCGACCTGCTCGGTTTCGAGCAGTCCTGACAGTTCATGGTGCAAGGCCGCCAGTTGCTCGCTGAGTAGCCCTTCGCTACGTTCGGCGGCCTGCTGGACATGAATCCGTCCTTCCTGCAATTCCAGACTGACGGGCACTGCCGCCGCATGCTTCTTTTCCAGCTCATGGCAAAAACTGGCGAACTGATCGATCCAGGCTTCGATACAGAACAGATAACGGCCTTGGCTGTCGACCCGGAACTGCCCTTGCCAGCCGTTATTGCCCAAGTCGTTCATGGCCGCGCTTTGCCAGGCATCCTCGTCCTCGGCCCGCCAGCGCAGGCGCACCGCCAGCTTGTCGTGCCCGTCGGCGAAGACCTTGGCCGTCACCACCACGTCCTGCCCCACCACGGCCTTGACGGCGAATTGTCCACCTTCAAGGATCGGCATGATGTTTTCAATGACGATACGCGGCAGCAACAACGCCTGCGACAGCGGCATGTGCGGGTTGTAGCTCAACTCAGTCGGTTTTTCAGCCGTCATTGAGCCTCTCTCCTTACGCCCCATGGACGCGCTTGTGTCTGGTCGCCACCCCGCCGGGCAATCCGCCCCGGGATGCACTCACTTAGATTCCGAGCGACAGTCGCCGGGAAAGTTTCATCGGCGATTCCCGGAATCAAGTCCTTCGCGCTGCGGTCAACCAATCAGTCCACCTACTTAAGCACGACTCACGCCATGTGCCACTGGAGGTTTGAACAATGAACAATCCATTCCCGGCTGAAACCCCCGATCCCAACATCGACAACCCGGTGATCCCACCCAGCGATCCGCAACCGGCGCCCGAACAGGATCCGCCCGGCACGAACCCGCCACCAAGGGAAGAACCGCCAACGACGATGCCGCCGGTGATTGTGCCCCCTGAATGACGACAGTTGATCGCTTCCGCATCGTAACCAGGGAGGATCATAAAAATGAATGACATTTCCCAAGAACGCGTAGTACCGGTCCTGAAGCGCTAATTCTGCCCATCCGATACTTTACGAATCTGACATCCCACGCCTTATATGGCCATCACTCCATCAGCCTTGAGTGTGGCCAGCCATGAATACTGTTTTCCCCAGCGTCTACGAACTCACAAACAGAGCGAGCGCACGGTACCAGGCGCTCACCCGTGAACGACCAATCGACGGCTGGCCTTCCTTTGAAAATATTCAACTACGAATTTCTTTACTTCGAAGCCGGGCGCAACACTGCAGAACAGCGCACCAAAAGTTCAATAATCAAGGATCTGGAGAATCATTTGCTGCAGGGTGATATTGACTACAGCCAACACGAACTCTCAGAAACGAAGATCAACGAGCAGGAATCAGGTCGTGAAACAACTAACGCGGACAAGGTAGAGCCTTGATCAGCAGGAGTTGCCGAAGGTTGCGCCTACGGAACGTGATCCTTGTCGATCAGTTTCACAATCCCCGGCATCACACTGAAAACTCCCAGCGCCAGCAACGTACTGAACACCGCCGTCGCCTCCCGGCCCAGCCCGGCCGCGACGCCGATGGCGGCCGTCATCCACAGGCCGGCGGCGGTGGTCAGGCCCTTGACGTGCCCCTCATCGCCGTCGCGATTTTTCAGGATAGTGCCAGCCCCCAGGAAGCCGATCCCGGCAATCACGCCCTGCACCACCCGGCTCATGGCATCGGCCTGTGAGCCGGACATCTGCGGCACCAACACGAACAGCGCCGCCCCCATTGCCACCAGCATGTGGGTGCGCACGCCGGCGGCCTTGCCCTGGTGTTCACGCTCGAACCCGAGAATCCCGCCCAGCACCGCGGCCATCAACAGGCGCACGGTTACCCGCGTCAGTTGCGAGGCATCGGTGATGTCAGCGAACTCGCCTTGCAGGGTCAGCCAGACTTCGTGCCACCAGGTGTTCATGGGATTGTCCTTGTGAGGGCCATGGACGGTGGACCGCAGCGACCATTAATCGGTTGCACAGAACGATGACCGGCGGTTGCGGCCTGAAACTTTAGTTTCCACTGGAAAAAGGATCCTGCCATGACCGTACGCATCGAGAACCAGACCTGCTTTTTCCCCACTGAAAATGGCGAACTCATTCGTCTGTGCCCCGACGTGACCATCATCACCGACGGTGCCAAGGCCATGTCGGCAGTGGACATCGAAGGCGAACGCATCTACATCACGGAAGCCGAGGCCGACGCCTTGACTGTCGCAGGCGCTGTGGATGGACGCCGCCACCTGAAAGCTAGCGACAGTGGTTCGGTGATTTGACCGGGATTGATCCGCACTTGCCGCCGCTGTTTTGGAAAGCCCCATGAACCCTGCGGCGGCTGCTTCAAGTTGTCGCAGTCCGTGCAAACAGGCTCATCTGATCCGCTTTTTTACGTATTACCTGAGTCTGTTATGCAAACAGATCGCCGCTCATAGTGCTCATGCCTGATGGAGGCTGATGAGCGAAAGACCATGAGCGAAAGAATCCCCGTCCGAACCGTAGAAACCCCCCCAAGATGAAGGCCAAATCCAGCGATAACCTGATTCACACCCGCAGCTTCACCGGGCTGTTCCGCAACCTGCGCATCAGCGGCGCGGGTTTTCTGTTTCTGCTGTTCTTCGGCACCGTGTGGTTGAACTGGGGCGGTCGCCAGGCGGTGCTCTGGGATCTTTCCGAAAGCAAGTTCCATATCTTCGGTGCGACCTTCTGGCCACAGGATTTCATCCTGCTGTCGGCGTTGTTGATCATTGCCGCGTTCGGCCTGTTTGCGATCACCGTGTTCGCAGGCCGGGTCTGGTGCGGCTACACCTGCCCACAAAGTTCATGGACCTGGATCTTCATGTGGTGCGAGAAGATCACCGAAGGCGAACGCAACCAGCGGATCAAGTTGCAAGCCGCGCCGTGGGGCCCGAACAAGCTGATGCGTCGCGCGGCCAAGCACACCTTGTGGCTGGCCATCAGCCTGCTGACCGGCCTGACCTTCGTCGGCTACTTCACGCCGATCCGGCCGCTGACCGAAGAGCTGCTGACCTTCCAGATGAGTGGCGTCAGCCTGTTCTGGGTGCTGTTTTTTACCGGCGCCACGTACATTAATGCCGGGTGGCTGCGTGAAGCGGTGTGCATGCACATGTGTCCCTACGCGCGGTTCCAGAGCGTGATGTTCGACAAGGACACTCTGACCATTTCCTACGACGTGGCCCGTGGTGAGAATCGTGGCCCACGCAAGCGCGAAGTCAAACCGGCCGAGGTCGGACTGGGTGATTGCATCGACTGCCAGCTGTGCGTACAGGTCTGCCCCACCGGCATCGATATCCGCGACGGCTTGCAGATGGAATGTATCGGTTGTGCGGCGTGCATCGACGCCTGTGACTCGATCATGGACAAAATGGGCTACGCCCCAGGGTTGATCAGCTACACCTCCGAGCATCAGTTGCAGGGTGGCAAGACACACCTGCTGCGCCCACGTCTTATCGGCTACACCGCCGTGCTGCTGGTGATGATCGCAGCCCTGGTGATGGCGCTGGTGGAACGACCGATGGTGTCCCTTGATGTCAGCAAAGACCGGGGCCTGTTCCGCGAGAACAGCCAGGGGCAGATCGAAAACATCTACAGTCTGAAGGTGATCAACAAAACCCAGCAGCGTCAGAACTATCAATTGAGTCTGGTGGATGCCGAGGATTTCCAGTTGCAGGGCAAGACCGGATTCAGCCTGGCGCCGGGCGAGATTGTCGATGTGCCGGTGTCAGTGGCGATGCTCACGGAACGTCCGGCCAGCAGTTCACAGAGCATCGGCTTCAAGGTGGTCGACAGCGATGAGCCTGGTGTCTACAGCGTGGCGAAGAGCCGGTTTGTGGCGCCAATGAATCGCTGAGCCTTTAAGATGCTGACCTTTGTGAGTTGTGGTCCCCCTCGCCACAATTAATCGAACCGACTCCATTGCGGGACACCGATGAAACGCTACGAAAAATTCGCCGACGACATCGCAGAACTGATCCGCTCCGGCGTCCTGGGTCCCGGCCAGCGGGTGCCGTCGGTGCGCTACGCCAGGGGGTCAGCCCGTCGACGGTGTTCCAGGCCTATTACCTGCTGGAGCGCCGCGGCCTGATTCGCGCTCGGCCGCGCTCCGGCTATTTCGTCAACGCCCACGCACCCCGGCCGTTTTCCGAGCCGGTGATCAGCAATGAGGTCAACGAGTCGACGGAAGTAGACGTCAGCGAACTGGTGTTTTCGGTGCTCGACTCGATCAAGGACCCGAACACCGTGCCCTTCGGCTCGGCGTTCCCCAGCCCGACGCTGTTTCCCCTGCAACGTTTGTCCCGCTCCCTGGCCAGCGCCAGCCGCGACATGGATCCGCGCATGGTGGTTACCGACATGTCGCCGGGCAACCCGCAACTGCGCCGGCAAATCGCCCTGCGCTATATGGTCGGCGGGCTGATGTTGCCCATGGAGGAACTGCTGATCACCAACGGCGCGCTCGAAGCCCTGAACCTTTGCCTGCAAGCAGTGACCGAACCTGGCGATCTGGTAGCCATCGAAGCCCCGGCGTTCTACGCCTGTCTGCAGGTGCTGGAACGACTGAAACTCAAGGCCGTGGAAATCCCCGTGCACCCGCGCGATGGCATCGACCTCGGTGTGCTCGAGCAAACCCTGGAGCGGCATCCGATCAAGGCCTGCTGGTGTATGACCAGTTTCCAGAACCCCATGGGCGCGACCCTTCCCGAGGCCAAGAAACAGCAGCTTGTGGAATTGTTGCGCCACCACCAGGTGCCGCTGATCGAAGACGATGTCTACGCCGAACTCTATTACGGCCAGCAAGCACCGAAACCGGCCAAGGCCTTTGATACCGAAGGCCTGGTGATGCACTGTGGTTCATTCGCCAAGAGCCTGGCCCCCGGTTACCGCATCGGCTGGGTGGCTGCCGGGCGTTACGCACAGAAAATCGAACGGCTGAAACTCATGACCTCGCTATGCGCCTCGATGCCGGCCCAGGCGGCAATCGCCGATTACCTGCAACACGGCGGCTACGACCGGCACCTGCGTAAATTGCGCCACGCCCTGGAAGACCAGCAAAGCGCCATGCTCGCCGCCATCGCCCGCTATTTCCCGGCGCAGACGCGGGTCAGCCAGCCGGCCGGCGGGTACTTTCTGTGGCTGGAGTTGCCGCAACAGATGGATTCGTTGAAGTTGTTCCAGATGGCATTGGCGCAAGGCATCAGCATTGCACCGGGGCCGATCTTTTCACCAACCCAGCGCTTCAGGAATTGTATTCGGTTGAATTACGGCAGCCCGTGGACCGAGGACTCGGAGAAGGCGATGGAGACGTTGGGGCGGATTGTGCGGTCGTTCTGACAGCGCCATGTCGTTTTATAAATTGCTATCGCGAGCAAGCTCGCTCCCACAGGTTTCTCTGTACACACAAGATTTGTGAGCACTTGAGATCCACTGTGGGAGCGAGCTTGCTCGCGATGAGGCCAGCGCAGACAACGCTTGTCTCAGGAACTAACGCCCACCACCAAGATCAACAAAAGTCCCCGTCGCATAAGAAGCCTTGTCCGACAACAACCAGACAATCGCCTCCGCCACTTCATCCGGACGGCCGCCCCGCGCCATCGGAATCGCCGACTCCAGTTTGCTGACTCGATCCGGATCGCCGCTCAAGGCATGGAAATCGGTGTAGATGTAACCCGGACGCACGGCGTTGACCCGAATCCCCTCACCCGCCACTTCCTTGGACAGGCCGATGGTGAAGGTGTCCAGCGCGCCTTTGGACGCTGCGTAATCCACGTACTCGTTGGGCGATCCCAAACGCGAGGCGACCGACGATACGTTGACGATGCTGCCGCCCTGCCCGCCGTGCCTGGGCGACATGCGCAGGATCGCGTGCTTGGCACAGAGCATCGGCGCCAGGACGTTGGTTTTCATGATTTTGAGAATGCGGAACTCGGACATTTCGTCGACCCGGGACTTCTGCCCGACGGTGCCGGCGTTGTTCACCAGCGCAGTGACCCGCCCCAGTTCACTGTCCACCCGATTGAACAGCGCGATCACTTCGTCTTCGATGCTGACGTCGGCCCGTACCGCAATGGCTTGCGCACCGAGGGCGCGGACTTGCTCCAGCACGCCGAATGCAGACTGTTCGTCCGCCTGATAGTTGATGCAGATCCGATAGCCCTGCGCGGCGGCCAACAGAGCGGTGGCGGCACCAATGCCGCGGCTACCGCCAGTGATGACGATGACTTTGTCCATGCGAGCTTTCCCCCAATCAAAGCTTAAGCGGTAGGGGGCAAGAATAACCGCCATTGGCGGTTTTTGCATGGCTTCACATCAGCTGTCATGTCATCGACATCTCGCGCCTGGCACTGGCTTTCAACTGCTCGACCAACTGCTCCCCGCGATGGATTTCCACCATGAAACCTGCGGCCGGCAACAGGTAACCCTGTAACGAATCGCAGCCGAGCTGAGTCAGGAAGTCTTGCTGCACGCCGGTTTCCACGCCTTCGGCGACGATGCGCAACCCCAGCGCCTGCCCGAGGGCGACGATGGCCGAAACAATGGCGGCATCATCGCTGTCGCGCTCCAGGTCCCGGACAAAACCGCGGTCGATCTTCAGCTCGTTGGCCGGCAGGCGCTTGAGGTACATCAAGCTCGAATAGCCGGTACCAAAATCGTCAATGGACAGGTCAACACCCATTTCCGACAGTTCCTGCAGCACCGTCATGCTCGCATCGGCATCGCTCATGGCGGTGGTTTCGGTGATTTCCAGGGTCAGGCTATTGGGTGGCAGATGGTGCGTCGCCAGCGCCTTGGCGACGCTCTGGACCAACCCGGCATGGCAAAACTGAATGGCCGAAAGGTTCACCGCGATGCGCCAGTCGGTGTAGCCCAGCACATACCACTCGCGCATCTGACGGCAGGCTTCGTTGAGCACCCACTCGCCGAGCGGAATGATCAACCCGGTTTTTTCCGCCAGCTCGATGAATTTGTCCGGCAACAGCATTCCTTGAGTCGGGTGTTCCCAGCGCAACAAGGCCTCGGCGCCCACCGGCCGGCCATTGGCGGCGTCGAACTTGGGCTGGTAATGCAGGCTGAACTCCTGCTGCTCCACGGCATTGCGCAGATCCTGCAGCAATTGCAGCTGTTTGCGGGCGTTGTTGTTCATCGAGACATCGAAAAAGCTGTAGCCGTTTTTACCCGCGCCCTTGGCGTGGTACATCGCTGCGTCGGCGTTCATCAGCAATTCGTGAGCGGACTGCCCGTTACCCGGGTAGAGCGCGATGCCGACGCTGGCGGAAATATGCAAATCATGTTCGGCAACCCGGAACGCGCGCGCGATCAACCCAACCTGACGGGCCGCCAGGTTCAGGGCGTCGTTCTGTTCACTCAATTGCACCAGCAACACGAATTCATCGCCACCGATCCGTGCCAGGGTGTCCTGGCTACGCAAGTCTTCGCGCAGGCGCAGGGCTACTTCGCGCAACAACAGATCACCCATATGGTGGCCGAAGGCATCGTTGACCGGTTTGAAGCCGTCCAGATCGATGAACATCAGGGCAAAGCACCCCCCCTCTTCCCGGACCCGTGACATGGCCTGATCGATTCGATCGGCGAGCAACGTCCGGTTCGGCAACCCGGTGAGGGTGTCATGCAGGGCCAATTGGGTCAGTTCACGGTTGGCCTCGGTCAACGACTGGGCCAGGCTCGCGGTGCGCGCCTCCAGGCGTGCATCGAGGATCGAGGTCAGCAAGGCAATGCTCAGCACCGCCAACGTGGTGACCAGCACCAGGTTGTCCAGGCCATTGCCGCTCAATCCACTGACCGCCGCGCCACAAAAACTGCCGTCGGCAAAGCGTGCGGCGGCCATCCCGGTGTAGTGCATGCCGACAATGGCGATGCCCATGATCACGGCGGCGCCACCACGGATCAGACGGACATAGGGCGTGTTCTGGCGCAGATGGAAAGCGATCCACAATGCTGCGCCCGAAGCACCGACAGCGATCAGCAGCGAGGCGCCGAACAGCGTCGGGTCATAGTCGATGCCCGGTTGCATGCGCATGGCGGCCATGCCGGTGTAATGCATCGCGCTGATGCCGGCGCCCATGACCAACGCGCCAAAGGCCAGTTGCCAGGCCGGCAATTGCGGCTGGCTGACCAGCCACAGCGCAAAACCGCTGGACAGCACGCCGATCAGCAACGACAACAGGGTGATGGT